>JAABUX010000250.1_pt1 | contig 91723 bp, 76 predicted proteins | sample 5561851 | NCBI WGS metagenome assembly JAABUX01 (sample SAMN10711883, study PRJNA513361) | rock metagenome | isolation source: Antarctica rocks | place: Antarctica: Victoria Land, Richard Nunatak red sandstone | collected 2016-01-03 | reverse complement strand
TGTCTGATTCGGCGGCGAAGTCACCGGAAGCTTGACCCACACCTTGCCGCGCCGAGTCAATACCCGTCGCCACAGATCGACCAACCTGGGCAGTTACAAATCATCTTTCAATGCATGGCTCCTTTGCAGAGGCACGGCGCGCCCGGCCGCACGCCTTGAAGCTCCCGTTTGACCGAACGCCGTCAGTTCCAGACAACCAGCGGCGTCCCGGCACGGACAAGGTCGAGCGCCATCGGTTCGCCCATGCTGCTGACGCGGCCCGCTGTCAGAACACGGCGGCGACCACGCGGAAGTGCAGGCCGCGGTCCTGGAGCGAGTTGCCGACGCCCACGGCCCGGCGCAGCGCATGGCCGTAATACACCTCCGCAGCCGTGCCGAAGCCCACCAGCCAGCGCACGCCCACGCCGACGCTCATCAGGTTTGAGTTGGGCGGCGCGGTCCGGCGCGTGTTCCAGCCGAAGCCCTGGTCAAAGAACGGCGCCAACTGCACGGTGCCGGCCTCCGTGTTGGCCCCGAGCAGCGGCACCGGCACCCGGCCCACCGGCACGCGCAGCTCCAGCGTGCTGACCGCCGCGTTGTCGGTCGCCGACAGGTACTCCCGGTAGCCGCGCACGGTGGACATGCCGCCCAGCACGAACTGCTCGATGGGGAACAGCGGGTCGCGGCTGAGCTGCAGGCTGCCGCGCGCCAGCAGCTCCCAGTCCCGGAACACGCGGCGCACGTACTGCCCCTGGCCGAGCCAGGCGAAGAAGCGCCCGGTGGGCGGCGTGGGCGTCACCGTCGCGCCCAGGGCCTCGACCCCGAGGCTGAAGGTCGAGCGGAGCGCCACCGCCCGTTCGGCGTTGCGGTCGAGCCAGTCCTGGTAGAAGCGCAGCGCGGTGACGTTGGTGCGGCCGTTGTCGCTGCCGGCCGCGAAGGGGAACGGCTGGCCATCCACGAACGTCTGGCTGCGCCGCCATTCCGCCGACAGGCCCAGGGTGAGCGCCTGCTCCGGCGTACGGTAGAAAGGCCGGCTCACCCCGAGCGCGATGCTGTCGTACCGGCTGGTGATGCTCAGCGGGTTGAGGCTTTGGGCGATGACCAGGGTGTCGTTCACGTCGTAGCGCAGGCTCACCCTTGTGTCGTCGGGGGCGACGGGCAGCGAGTAGCTGGCCGCGCCGTCGTTGATCCCCTGGCTGCGCCCGTATTGCAGGGCCAAGAGGTCGCCCACGCCCACGAGGTTGCTGATGGCGCCCTGGATCTGGCCGCGCACCTCGCCCACGGTGGGAGACTGGCTGTTGGCGATCTGAAGCCCCAGCGAGTAGCGGCTGGCTTCCAGGGCGTCCGCGGCCAGGCGGGCTTCGCCGGGCGCCAGGCCGGGCTGGATGCTGAGGTTGAGGCGGAGGAGGCCGGGGTCCTGCAGCAGGATCTGCTGCTGGCGCCCCAGCTCGTTCACGTTGAACGGGGTGGACACGCCGCGCCGGAGGCGGTCGGTCAAATAGGAGGAGCGGTAATGCCGGTTGCCCGTCATCTCGATGCCGGTGAGCCGGCCCTCGACCGTCTGGAGGGTGAGCACGCCGCCGGCCACGGTTTGGTCGGGCACCACGACGCCCGAGTTGATGTAGCCCTGGTCCACGTAGAGCAGGGTGAGCCGCCGCCGGAGGTCCTCGATGTCCGCAAGCCCGGCCGGGCGTCCGAGAAACGGCGCCGCCGCCTGGTCGATGTCGGCCTGCTTGAGCACGGTGTTGCCGAGGAGGCGCACGCCGGCGAGCCGGAAGCGGGCGTCGTTGGGCAGGCCGGTCCGCACCGCCGCCGGAGGCGGGCGGGCGGGCGCCGCCGGGCTGTCAGGCGGCGATGCCGGGTGGAGCCGCGGCAGGCTAGGAGCGCCGGAGCCGCGCCGCTCAGGCAAAGGATCGGCAGCCGGCGCCGGCTGTGCCACTGCCGGCCCGGCGGCGTGCAGCAGCAGAGCCGCGCCGAGCAGGCCCAGCGTCCGGAGCGGACGCTTCGGCTTGGGCATGGCGCCGCCCGCCGGGGTCATGCCCGGCCTCGCCCGCCCCGGCCTCACCCGCACGTGCTGGACAGGCCGAGGCTGATGCGCTGCGGGGCGGCGGGCGGGTCCGCCGCCGGGGCCGCTGCCGCCGGGGCGTTGCCGCCGCGGACGGGGCGGTGGGCGAAGTAGAGCGCCGGCAGCGCGGTCTCCAGGCCCTGGCGCTGCCCGCCGCGTCCGGCCGCGACCAGGCTGGAGCGCGGCGCCGCCCCCCGCACGGCGCAGCCCTCGCGCAGCAGGGCGGCAGCCGAGCGCAGCTCGCTGGCCAGCACGACCAGGCTGCCGTTCAGGTTCAGCGGCTGCGCGGACACCAGGATCGCGCCGGACACGCCGCGCTGGGAGCTGGCAGTGATGGCGCTGTCGAAAGATTGCACGAGCTGGTTGGCCTCGACCTGCACGTTGCCGCCGTTGCCGCCCACGGCGTTGGCCTGGATCGCGCTGCGGTCGAGCACGACGAGCCGCGGCGCCGTGGCGATGTTGCCGCCGTTGCCGGACGCGCCGCTGACGGAGGTGGTGATGGAGCTTTGCTGCAGGTAGAGCAGGTCGCCCGGCCCGACCGTGATGTTGCCGCCGTTGGCCCCCTGCGCCGCGGTGGAGATGCTGGCCCCGTCGCGCAGGAAGACCTGCGGCGCCGCCACGGCGATCGAGCCGGCGTTGCCCGGGCCGGCGGCGGTGGCGCTGACCTGCGGCCCGGGGCCGTTGAGGCGGATCGCGGAGCCGGCCGTCACGCTCACGTCGCCGCCCCGGCCCGGCCCGGCAGTGGCGCTGGCGACCTGCGCGCGCCCCTGGATCGTCGCCGTGCCGGCATTGACCGTCACCGGGCCGGCGGCGCCGGACTGCGGCCCGATGGCCGATGCCGCAATCGCGGTGCCGGCCACGCCCCCGCCGTCGAGCAGCAGCGCGCCGGGCGTTGTGACCAGCACCGAGCCGCCTGCGCCCGTGCCCCGCGTGCTGCTGGAGATGAGGCCGCCGTTGAGGACCGAAACGCTGCCGGCGCTTGCCCGGATTGTCCCGGCCGAACCGGAGCTTCCGCGCGCGGCTTCGCTGTTGACGCCAGTTGGGACGTTTCCGCCTCCGGCGCCGTCGATGGTCAGCGGGCCTGCGATGTTCAGCGTGACCTCGCCCGCGTTGCCGGACCCGGACGTCGAGCTGGCGATGTTGCTGGTGCCCGACATGCTCAACCCGCCGGTGGTGACCGTCACGCCACCGCCCTGGCCGGGGCTGGCGGTGGAGGTGGCAATCTGCATCCCACCCTGGATCGTGACTGTGCCGGCGCTGACCGTCACCGCGCCGGCGGCGCCAGACTGCGGCCTGGTCGCCGCCGCCGTGATCCCGTTGCTGGCGTCCGAGCCCTGGCCGTCGAGCAGCAGCGCGCCGGGCGTTGTGACCAGCACCGAGCCGCCTGCGCCTGTGCCCCGCGTGCTGCTGGAGATGAGGCCGCTGTTGAGGACCGAAACGCTGCCGGCGCTTGCCTGGATCGTTCCGGCTGAACCGGAGCTTCCGCGCGCGGCTTCGCTGTTCACGCCGGTGCCGAAGCTCCCGCCTCCGGTGCCGTCGATGGTCAAGGGGCCTGCGACGTTCAACGTGACCTTGCCCGCGTTGCCGGACCCGGACGTCGAGCTGGCCATGTTGCCTGCGCTCAATATGGTCAGCGCGCCGGTGGTGGCCGTCACGTCGCCGCCCTGGCCGGGGCCGGCGGTGGAACTGGCGATCTGCGCGCCTCCCTGGACCGCAACGGTGCCGGCGGTGATCGTGACCGTGCCGGCGTTGCCGGATTGCGCCCCCTGCGCCACCGCCGCGATCCCGGTGTTGCCCGCGCCTTGGTCGTCAAGCAGCAGGGCGCCTCCGACGTTCACCGCGACCTTGCCCGCGTTCCCAGGCCCGGAGGTCGTGCTGGTGATCGTGCCGCCGTGCACGAGGGTCACGGCGCCGCTGTCGACCGTCACGTCGCCGCCCCGGCCCGTGCCGAGAGTGTTGCTGCTGATGAACCCGCCGTTCAGCAGCGACACGCTGCCCGCAGTCACCCGCACCAAACCGGCCGAGCCGGTTTCGTTCACCGCCGCCTGGCTGCTCACGCCGTTGCGGAGGCTGCCTGCGCCCGTGCCGTCGACCGTCAGCGCGCCGCCGACCGTCAGCGCGATCTGTCCCGCGTTGCCCGAGCTGTACGTGTCGCTGGTGATCAGGCCGCCGCGCACCAGGGCCAGCGCGCCGGTGTTGACCGTCACGTCGCCGCCCCGGCCCGTGCCGTTGGTGAGGCTGGCGACCTGCGCCCCGTTCTGGACCGTGGCCGTGCCGGCATGGACCGTGACCGGGCCGGCGTCGCCGGAGTATGGCTCCTGCGCCGACGCGCCGATCTGGGTGAAGCCGCCCACGCCCCTGCCGTCCAGCAGCAGCGCCCCCAGCGCTGTCACCGTCACCGGGCCGCCCCGGCCCGTGCCGAAGGTGTCGCTGCTGATGAACCCGCCGTTCAGCACCGACACACTGCCGGCAACCACCTGCACCGGGCCGGCCGCGCCGGACACGCCCACCCCTGCCCGGCTGCTCACGCCGTTGTCGAAGATGCCCTTGTTCGCGCCGTCGATGGTCAGCGCGCCATCGACCGTCAGCGCGATCTCTCCCCCGTTGCCCGAACCGAACGTGTCGCTGGTGATCGTGCCGCCGCGCACCAGGGACAGCGCGCCGGTGTTGACCGTCACGCTGCCGCCCTGGCCCGCGCCCTTGGTGGCGCTGGCGATCTGCGCCCCGTTCTGGATCGTGGCCGTGCCGGCATGGACCGTGACCGGGCCGGCGTCGCCGGACTGCAATCCCTGCGCCGACGCGCCGATCTGGGTGAAGCGGCCGTCCAGCAGCAGCGCCCCCGGCGTCCTCACCGTCACCGGGCCGCCCCGGCCCGTGCCGAAGGTGTCGCTGCTGATGGACCCGCCGTTCAGCACCGACACGCTGCCCGCGACCACCTGCACCGGGCCGGTCGAGCCGGACACGCCCACGATCGCCTGGCTCCTCACGGCGTTGTTGAAGTTGCCCTTGTTCGCGCCGTCGATGGTCAGCGCGCCGCCGACCGTCAGCGCGATCCCGCCCGCGTTGCCCGAGCCGGACGTGTCGCTGTTGACCGTGCCGCCGCGCGCCAGGGTCAGCACGCCGGCATTGAGCGTGACCGTGCCGGCGTCGCCGCCCTTGGCTGCCGCGCCCGTGCCCGTCATGTTGCCCGTGTTCGACATGACCTGTGCGCCGTCCGTGACCGCCACGTTCCCGGCCATGGCGATGCCGACCGACCCGGCCGTGCCGTTGCCGAACGTGTTGGCCTCGATCAAGGCCTGGTTCTGGACGCTCAGCGTCCCGCCCGTCAGGCTGATCGTCCCCCCGGTGCCGGCCGGGACCGGGGCGCCGTTCGCGTCCACCAGCCCCACCCCGTTGGTCTGGCTTTCGATCCGCGTCCCCAGCCCGTCCAGCAGCACGCTGTCGGCGCTCACGCTGATCGGCCCGCCCGTGCCGCGGTTCGTCGCGTTGCTTACCACCACCGCCCCGTTCTGCAGCGTCAGCGTCCCCGTGCTGAATGCAACCGGCCCGCCGTCGCCTGACGCCGTGGCGTTCGTGGCGACGGTGGTGCGGGCGGAGTCCACCGTCACCGTCCCCCCCGCCGCGGTGCTGATGCCGATCCCGGGGCCGCGCCCAGACCCGGTCGCGGATGCCACGACGTTGGCTCCGTTGCTGATGGTCACAGCCCGGTCGGCATGCAGCGACAGCACCCCGTTCCGCCCTGGAACCTGGCCGGGGATCATGCCGTCGGTCACGATCTTGCTGTTCGACACCACAAGCTCGCCGGCGCGGATGAACACGCTGCCGCCGCTCGGGTAGAGCGTCGAATTGTTCGCCACCTGCACTTGCCCGGAGCGCGCCACGGTGGGCGCCGGCCCGGCCCGCGGGTCCACCGGCACCTCGCCCGGCCCGGTGGCGCTCGCGACGTGCACCGTCCCCCCCGGCGCCAGCAGCACGCCGCCGCTGATCGTCACGTCGCCGCCCACCAGCCCCAGCGTGCTGCCCTGCTTGAGCTGGAGGTTGGACCCGTTCACCGCCACCGGCCGCGGAGCGGCGGACAGGAACCCGAACGCTTCCGGCGGTGCCGCGCTGAGGGTGCTGTCATTCGGGTTGGCGGCCCCAAAGCGCGCCCCGTCCTTCAGCCGCAGGTAGTCGGCGGAGCTGGCGTGGAAGCTGCCGCCCACGTCCACGGTAGCGTTCGGCCCGAACACCACGCCGGCCGGGTTGATCAGGTAAAGGTTCGCGCCGGGGATGGTGGAGTTGATCCCGCCGTTGATGGACGACGCCGCGCCGCCCGTCACCCGGCCGATCACGTTGCCCACGCCGGACGACGGCCCGCTGAACGTCGCCGTCTCGCCCGCCTTGAGGCCGAACGCGCCGAAGCTGTGGAACAGGTTGGCCCCGACCTGCCGGCCCAGCCCGGCGCCGATCGCGTAGTTCGGCCCCGCGAGCGTCTGCGCCGGCGACAGCCGGCCGTCCACCGTGATCCCCTGCGCATGGACTTCGCTGCCGGGCAGCGCGACGGCTGCGGCAAGGCAGACGAAGGGAACGACCCGGTTGAGATTGGGCGTCAATGGCCACCCCTGGTTCTGCACTGCCCGTTCCGTACACTCACACGGCAACGCCTGTCAAAAACCTTGGGTTTGAGAGCAATTTTGAGACGACGCCGGCACGCGCGGGCACCTGGCGTTGCAGCCGGCCTGCCATCGCGCCTATAGCGGCCTGCGCGGCGCCGTTGTCCGTAGCGTCTGGCCTCGAACCGGGGCAGGGTCGTTGCGCCCGTCCGATCCACCCATTCCTTTGATGCAGCCCCATACCGAACGCATGACTCAGACCGTCGAGACTTTGGCGCGCATCCCGCTGTTCCGTTCGCTCGACGAGGACGCGGTGCGCCGCCTCGATGCCGGGTGCACCTGGCGCCGGGCCTCCGCGAAGGAATGGGTGCTCGACTACGAGTCGGGCGGCACGGACCTGTTCTTCGTGCTGCGCGGCCATGTGCGCGTCGTCATCAACGCCGCCAACCGCGAGGTGATCCTGCGCGACATCCGCGACGGCGAGTTCTTCGGCGAGCTGGCGGCCATCGACCAAAGGCCGCGCTCGGCCGGCATCGTCGCCATCACCGACACGCTGGTCGCGCGCATGCCGGCGGGCGTGTTCCGGCGCGTGGTGCACGAGTACCCCGATGTCTGCGACCAGGTGCTCCAGGTCCTTGTCGCCGAGATCCGGACGCTGGCCAACCGCGCCAACGAGAACTCCAACCTCGGCGTCCGCCAGCGCCTGTATGCCGAGCTGCTGCGGCTCGCCCGCACCCCGGCGGGCGGCGGCTCCCCCGTCGTGTCGCCGCCGCCCACCCACGCCGAGCTTGCCGCCCGGGTCAGCAGCCACCGCGAGGCGATCACCCGCGAGCTGAACGCCATGGCGCGCGGCAAGCTGATCGAGCGCCGGCGCGGCGCCATCGTCCTGCTGGACGCCGACCGCCTGCACGCCATGATCGCAGAGGCCGGCGAGCCGTAAGGCCTGGGTCCCGCCCGGCCTCCCGATCTGGTGACTGTGGATGCGCCTACTGGGCCGCCACGCCGGCGCGCGCGTCTTCCAGGATCATGGATGCGGCCTTCTCGCCGATCATGATCGCCGGTGCGTTGGTGTTGCCGGACACGAGCGTCGGCATGACCGAGGCATCCACCACGCGCAGCCCCCGGATGCCGTGCACCCGCAGCCGCGGGTCCACCACCGCCTTCGGGTCGGTTCCCATTTTGCAGGTGCCGACCGGGTGGTAGATCGTCGTCGCGGTGTTGCGGGCGTTCTCCAGCATCTGCCCGTCCGTCTGCACCGGGGGGCCGGGCGCCAGTTCCTCCACGATGAACGGGCTGAGCGCGCGGGTGGCGGCGAGGCGGCGGGCGAGCTTCATGCCGTCCACGACCGTCTGCTGGTCCACAAGCGTCGCCAGGTAGTTGGGGTGGATCGCCACGGTGTCCCACGGGTCGGCGGAGCGGGGCACCAGGCGCCCGCGGCTTTCCGGGCGCAACTGGCAAACGGAGGCGGTGAAGGCGGAGTAGCGGTGCAGCCCGTCGCCGGGCTTGTCCGCGCTCAAGGGCTGGATGTGGAACTGCACGTCCGGCGTCGCCCGGGACGGGTGGGTGCGGGCGAAGATGCAAACCTGGCTCGCCCCCATGGACATCGGCCCGCGCCGCCGGACGATGTAGTCGAGGCCGATCATCGCCTTGCGGACCGGATGGTTCACCTCGTCGTTCAGGGTCGGGCGGCTGCATCTGTAGACAGCGCGCGCTTGCAGGTGGTCCTGCAGGTTCTCCCCCACGCCGGGCAGTTCCTGCACGACAGGCACGCCGATGTCCTGCAGCACCTTGCCGCGCCCGATGCCGGACAGCTCCAACAGGTGCGGCGAGTTGATGGCGCCGGCGCTCAGCAGCACCTCGCCGGCGGCGCGCACGCGCTGCGTCGTCCCCTCCGCCGACAGCTCCACGCCCGTCGCGCGGCCGTCCTCGACGAGGACGCGGTGCACCAGCGCCCCGGTGATGATTCGCAAATTCGGCCGCGGCTTTGCCGGGTTGAGGTAGCCGACGGCGGCGCTGCAGCGGCGCCCGTTGCGGGCGGTGAGCTGGAAGTATCCCGCGCCCTCCTGCGTGGCGCCGTTGAAGTCGTCGTTGCGCGGGATGCCGATCTCCTCGGCCGCGTCGATGTAGGCGTCGCACACGTCGCGCCGGACCCGCATGTCCGACACGGACAGCGGGCCGCCTGCGCCGTGGAACTCGCTTTCCCCCCGCTCCTGGTCCTCCGACCGGCGGAAGAAGGGCAGCACGTCGTCGTAGGACCAGCCGGTGCAGCCGAGCTGGCGCCACTGGTCGTAGTCCTCCGCCTGGCCGCGGATGTAGAGCAGGCCGTTGATCGAGCTCGACCCGCCCAGCACCCGCCCGCGCGGCCATTGCAGGCTGCGCCCGTTCAGGCCCGGGTCCGGCTCGGTGGCCATGCACCAGTCGGTGCGCGGGTTGTGCATGGTCTTGAAGTAGCCGACCGGGATGTGGATCCAGATATAGTTGTCCCGCGGCCCGGCCTCGATCAGCAGCACCCGGCGGGACGGGTCGGCGGACAGGCGGTTGGCGAGCACGCACCCGGCCGACCCGGCGCCGATGACGACGTAGTCGAACGCTGCGCCGTCGACGCCGCCGCTCATGGCGCGACCGTGCGGGCCGCCGCGAAGGCCGGCGCGTCCGCCTGGGCGCGCGGCATCGCCAGCACGCACGCGAAGCTGACGATGGCCGTCAGCACGACGTAGCCGCAGATGTACCACGGCTTGCCGCCGCCGTAGCTCAGCAGGTAGGTGGCGATCAGCGGCGTCAGCCCGCTCGCGAACACGCCGGAGAACTGGTAGCAGAAGGAGATGCCGGTGTAGCGCACCCGCGGCGGGAACAGGCTGGAGAACAGCGCGGCCTGCGGGCCGTACACCGCCGGGTAGGCGAAGGTGAGCGGCAGGATGATCGCGAGCCAGACCAGCATCGGATGCTCGGCGCCGGCATGGTCCATCAGCCAGAACGACGGGAAGGCGAGCGCGCCGATGGCGGCGGCGCCCATGCAATAGAGCCGGTGCCTGCCGATCCGGTCCGACAGCGCCCCGAAGATCAGGACGAAGGGGATCATCAGCGCCGAGGCGAGAATCACTCCCCCCAGCGCCATGCCGCGCGTCAGGTGGAGCTGCGTCGTCGCGTAGGAGACGATGAACACGCCCCACATGTTGAAGCACGCGCCCTCGACATAGCGCGCGCCGCAGCCGAGCAGCAGGCTCCTGGGATGCGAGCGCAGCGCCTCAAGGAACGGCGCGCGGGAGGCGCCGCTCTGCTTCACCGCCTCGAAGTCGGGCGTTTCCAGCAGCTTGAGCCGGATGACGAGGCCCGCCGCGACCAGGGCCGCGCTCAGCAGGAAGGCCACGCGCCAGCCCCACAGCAGGAAGGCGTCGTCGTCCAGCAAGGACAGCAGCGCGACGACGCCGGACGCCAGCATCAGCCCGGCCGGCACCCCGATCTGCGGGTAGCTGCCGTAAAATCCCCGGCGCCCGGCGGGCGCGTGCTCGACCGACATCAGCACGGCGCCGCCCCATTCGCCGCCGATGCCGATGCCCTGCATCACCCGAAGCAGCAGCAGGATGATGGGCGCCGCGATGCCGATGGTCTGGTAGGAGGGCAGCAGGCCGATGGCCGTGGTCGCCACGCCCATGATGAGCAGCGTCAGCACCAGGATGGTCTTGCGCCCCACCCGGTCGCCGAAATGGCCGAAGATGATGCCGCCGATGGGCCGGGCTACGAAGCCGACCGCGAAGGTCGTGTAGGACAGCAGGGTGCCGACGAGCGGGTCGTAGGACGGGAAGAACAGCTTGTTGAACACCAGCGCCGCGACCACGCCATACAGGAAGAAGTCATACCATTCGATGGTCGCGCCGATGGCGCTTGCGATGGCGACCCTGTTGATGGATTGGCCGCTTCCGGCCGCCCCGTGCGCCGCAGGTGCAGGCATGGCTGTTTCCCCCTTTGAAGCCCGGCTTTGCGCCTTGGCGTTGCTTGTCGTGGGCTTGTCGTGGCCCCGCCCGGCCGAGCCGCGGACGGGGTTCGCGGAGCGTAGCGGCGCGAGATTGCTTGCCGCAATGGCCGTGACCGGCAATTATCAGATCATGGGGGTGATCTGATGCATTCCATGAGACAACCTGCCGCCGGGCAGCCGATGGCGGAGCGGCCGTCCGTCCACCTGCTGGAGCTGATCGAGGTCCTGGCCTCGGCCCGGCGCTCGCTGACGGTGGCCGAGATCGGCGAGGCGTTGGGCGTGTCGCGCCCGCAGGCGCACCGGATCGTCGCCGCGCTGGAACGCAGCGACGTCTTGGCGCGGCACCCGCGCAACCGCCGGGTCATCTTCGGCGCCCGGCTGGCGCGCGCCATGCTCCGCGTCGGCAGCATGTCGAGCCTGCAGCCGATCTGGCATCCGGTCCTGCGCGGGGTGGTGGAGCAGGTGGGCGAAACCTGCAACCTCATCATGTTCCCCCGCGCGACGCCGACCTACTTCGACCGCGTCGAGGCGAACTGGCCGCTTTCGGTCCGGCTGCAGGCCGGCTCCAAGGTGCCGCTGCACTGCACGGCCGGCGGCAAGCTCTATCTGGCCAACCTGCCGGCGCAGGAACGCGGGCTGCTGCTTGAGCATCTGCCGATCCCGCCCCTCACGGCGAACACGATCACCGGGCGGGACAAGCTGCGCCGCGGCCTGCAGCAGGCCGCAGCGGACGGTTTCGCCACCGACCAGGAGGAGTTCATCCAGGGCATGATCGCAGTGGCGGTGCCGATCCGGTCGGGAGACGGCACTTTCCTGGGCGCGCTGGGCATGCACGCACCCGGCGCGCGGCACGGGCCGGATGGGTTGCGGCCCTTCTTGCCTGCGCTGTGCGCCGGGGCGCATGGCCTGGCGGCGATCCTGGAGCACGACGCGCAGCCCGACGAGGCTGAGCAGCGAATTGCACATCCTGAGCATTCTCGTATAGCCTGGTGAGAAACACCGTTGACAGGATTTGCGGGCCGACCGCTAATCATGCCCATGGCGAAGAAGGCGACCGCACCCCGAACGGCTGATCCGGCCCCCGCTGCGGCTCCCGCTGCGACCGAGGCGCCTGAGCAGGGCGGCGGCGTGTTCCAACGCTCGTTCGCCATGCTGGAGGCCATCGTGCGGAGCGGCGTGCCGCTCGCGTCGGGCGAGATCGCCGAAAGGCTGGGCATCCCCAAGCCGACCGCCTACCGCATGCTGGAGGGGTTCGAGCGCCAGGGCCTCGTGCGCCGCCAGCTCGGCTCCAAGCGGGTCACGGTCGGGCCGCGCCTGACGGACCTCGCCTTCGACATCCTGCGCGCGTCGGTGCAGTACGCGCCGCGCCGCATCATCCTGGACGGCCTCGTGCGCAGCGTCGGGGAAACCTGCAACATCGGCACGCTGGACGCGAACGAGATCGTCTATCTCGACCGGGTCGAGGCGAAGCATTGGCCGCTCCGCCTGCAGTTCGGCATCGGCTCCCGCGTGCCGCTGCATTGCACGGCCATCGGCAAGCTGTTCCTGGCCTTCCTGCCGGCCCGGCAGCGGCGCGAGCTGTTGGCGGGCCTGGACCTGTGCCCGATGACCGCGGCCACGCTGACCGGCAAACCGGCCCTGCAAGCCGAACTCGCGGCGATCCGCGCGCGCGGCCTTTCGGTGGACGCCGAGGAATACATCCTGGGCGTCGTCTGCGTGGCGGCGCCGATCTTCAACAGCGCGGGACAGATACGCGCCGGCATCGCGGTCCAGGCCCCTTCCGCCCGCCTTTCCAAGGAGCAGGCGCTGGGGCTACGCGACAAGCTGATCGCCGCGGCCGGGCAGTTGAGCACAAGCTTCGAGTTCGGTTAGGGGCCGGAGCCGGTCCGCCGGCCGCAACAGGCGCCAACCATCACAGGCAGGGGGGATTGCGATGATCCAGGCGATATCCAGCGAGGCGTTTGTCGGCAAGACCGCCGCCGGCATGGCGGGCTGACCGGGCGAGTCGGCACATCTCGATGATGCTCGGTGCGACGGGGATCGTGCTGGCGGCCCGGCGGCCCCGCGCGCTCCCTACCGTCCTGGTCGGCGCCGGCGGCGCGGCGGCGCTGGAGGGCGCGCGGCGTGCCCATGACGCCGGGCTGATCACCCCGATCCTCGTCGGGCGCCCGGATGTCGTGCACGGCCTGGCCGCCGCGATGGGCTGGAACATCTCCGGCATCCGGCTCGTGCCCGCCGACAGCGACGACGCGGCCGCCGCGACGGCGGTGTCCCTGGTGCGCGCGGGGGAGGCGGCGGCGCTGATGAAGGGCCATCTGCACACCGACGTGCTGCTGCGCGCGGTGCTGGACAAGGCGCACGGCCTGCGCGCCGGACGCCGGCTGACGCACGCCTTCCACATGACGTTCGACGCCCGCTTCAAGCCGCTGCTGATCACGGACGCCGCCGTGAACGTGGCGCCCGACCACCGCACGCTGTGCGACATCGTGCTGAACGCCGCGGAGCTGGCGCGCATCCTGGGGGCGGCCTGTCCCAGGGTTGCCATGATCTCCGGGACGGAGGAGGTCACGGCGAGCATGCCGTCCTCCGAGCGTGCCGGGCAGGTCGTCAGCGAACTGCGGGCGGTCTTGCACGGCAAGGCCGAGCTGGATGGCCCCTTTGGGCTGGACAACGCGGTCTCGGCCGACGCCGCGCGCATGAAGGGCATCGGCGGCAACGTCGCCGGGCAGGCCGACATCCTGGTGGTGCCGAACGTCGAGACCGGCAACGCCCTGTTCAAGGCGATGGTGTTCTTCCAGGGTGCGGTCGCGGCCGGGGTCGTGCTTGGGGCCAGCGTGCCGATCATGCTCAATTCGCGCTCCGACCCGCCGGACGCCCGGCTGGTTTCGGCCGCGCTCGCCAGCCTGTGCGCGACGCCGCATTGAACGACGGCTCGAAGCAGAAATCAGGACACGAAGCCCATCAGAACACGAAACCCGGGGGAGGAACCAAGCCTTGAACATCATGACGGAGGTTGGCAAAGCTGGGATCGACGGGGCGGATACTGCCGACGAGGCCGCCATCGTGGCCCGGCTCGTGCAGCGCGCCCGCACGGCGCAGCGCGCCTTTGCCCACGCCACCCAGGAACGGGTGGACGAGGCCGTGACCGGACTGGCCTGGTCCCTGTACCAGCCGGCGCATGCGCAGAAACTGGCCGAGCTGGCGGTTGCGGACACCGGGCTTGGCAACGTTCCCGACAAGGTCGTCAAGAAGCAGCGCAAGACGTTCGGCACGCTGCGCGACCTGCTGCGCGCCAAATCGGTCGGCGTGATCGAGGACGACTCGGCGCGCGGCCTGGTGAAGATCGCCAAGCCCGTCGGCGTGGTGGGCGCCGTGACCCCCTCGACCAACCCGGGCGCCACGCCGGTCAACAAGAGCATGATGGCCGTCAAGGGCCGCAACGCCATCATCATCGCCCCGTCCCCCGCCGGCTGGAGCACCACCGCCCGTACCGTCGGCTACATGCGCGCGGAGCTGGCGCGGATCGGCCTGCCGGAGGACTTGGTGCAGGTGCTGCCGGCCCACGTGAACAAGGCGATGACGGAGGCGCTGATGCGGCAGGCCGACCTGGTGGTCGTCACGGGATCGCAGGACAACGTCCGGCGGGCGTACAGCAGCGGCACCCCCGCCCTGGGCGTCGGCGCCGGCAACGTCCCCGTCATCGTGGACGAGACGGCCGACCTGGCCCGCGCCGCGGAGCTGATCTGCGCCTCCAAGGTGTTCGACAACGCGACCTCGTGCTCCTCCGAGAACGCGGTGGTGGTCGTGGACGCGGTGTACGGCCGCATGATGGCGGAGTTCGCCCGCGTCGGCGGCGTGATGGTCAGCGCGGCGCAGAAGTCCGTCATCCAGGGCAAGCTTTGGGTGGGCGGCAAGCTGTCGCGCCAACTGATCGCCAAGGACGCCGCCGTGCTCGGGCGCGCGTTCGGCATCGAGGCGCCGGGCGCGCGGTTCTTCATGGTGGAGGAGGACGGGGTCGGGCCGGCCCACCCGTTCTCGGGCGAGAAGCTGTCGCTGGTGCTGGCGGTCTACCGCGCGGCGGACTTCGCGGCGGCCGTGCGGCGCGTGTCGGAGATCCTGGCCTACCAGGGCGCCGGGCATTCCTGTGGCATCCACACGACGGACCCGGACCGGCCGCGGTTGATCGCCGATACAGTCGATGTGGTGCGCGTGCTGGTCAACCAGGCCCACACCTTCGGCAACGGCGGCAGCTTCGACAACGGGCTTGGGTTCACGCTCAGCATGGGCTGCGGCACGTGGGGCGGCAACAGCATCTCGGAGAACCTCAGCTACCGCCATTTCCTCAACATCACCCACCTCGTGACGACGATTCCGCCCGACAAGCCGGAGGAGGAGGAACTGTTCGGCGCCTACTGGGCACGCCATGGCAAGTAGGAGGGTGCAATGAACGTCCTGGAGCACGTCGCCAAGGAGCTGGCCCTGGCGCCCCGCGGCATTCCCATCCCGTCCGGCTGCGCCTGCGCCACGCCGGAGGAAGCGGCGGCTGCGGCGGCCCGGCTGGGCGCGGTGGCAGTCAAGGCGCAGGTGCCGGCGGGCAAGCGCGGCAAGTCGGGCGGCATCCGGATGGCGGACACGCCGGAGGCGGCGGCTGCCGCGGCGCAGTCGATCCTGGGCATGGCCATCGGCGAGCACCGCGTGTCCGCCGTGCTGGTCGAGCAGCGCGCCACCATCGCGCGCGAGTTCTACGCGGCCGTGCTGCTGGATGCGGCAAGCCGCTCCCCGCTCGTGCTGTTCTCGGCCGAGGGCGGCATGGACATCGAGGAAATCGCCGCGGAGCGGCCGGCGTCCCTCCGCCGCCACGTGGTGGCGCTGTCGGCCGGGTTCGGCGAGGCGGAGGCGCACGGCATGCTGGGCGACCTGGGGCTGGGCACGGCTGCGGCGCCCGTCGCGGCCATCCTGGCCGCGTTGTATCGCGCCTTCATCGAAACGGACGCCGAGCTGCTGGAGGTCAACCCGCTGGCCTTGCTGCAGGATGGGCGCCTGATGGCGCTCGACTGCAAGCTCGTGGTGGACGACGCCGCGCTGTATCGCCAGCCCGAGCTGGCCCGGCGCGGCTGCGAGGACGCCGCCACCGAGCTGGAGCAGCGGGGCCGCGCGCTCGGCCTCAAGTTCATCCAGCTCGACGGCAACGTCGGCGTGCTCGCCAACGGCGCCGGCCTGACCATGACGACCATGGACGTGATCCACAACCAAGGCGGGCGCCCGGCGAACTTCCTGGAGATCGGCGGCGACGCCTACACCAAGGCCGAGCCGGCGCTGGCGCTCGTGCTGGCCAACCCCGGCGTGCGCAGCCTGATCGTGAACTTCTGCGGCGCCTACGCCCGCACGGACGTGATGGCGGAGGGCGTGGTGCGCGCCTGGGAGGCATTGAAGCCGGGCATCCCGGTCTTCTTCTCGATCCACGGCACCGGCGAGGAGGAGGCCGTGGCGCTCGTGCAGGACCGCCTGGGCCTGCGCCCGTACGACCTCATGGAAGACGCGGTCCGCGCCGCGGTGGAGGCGGCGGGATGATCGTCCGGGCAGGCGACCGCGTCCTGGTGCAGGGCATGACGGGGCGGCAGGGCACGTTCTGGACGGAGCGGATGCAGGAGTGCGGCACCCGCGTCGTCGCCGGCGTCAGCCCGGCGAAGGGCGGGACCGAGCACTGCGGCGTGCCGGTCTATGCCACGGCTGCGGACGCGGCGCGGGAGGCGGGCTTCGACTACGCCGTGCTGTTCGTGCCGCCGGCCGGGGCGCTTTCCGCTGTCGCCGGCGCGTGCGAGGGGGGCGCCCGGGTGGTGGTCGTGCTGACCGAGCACATCCCGGCCTCCGACGTGATGCGCCTGCACGACGCCGCCCGGCGCTGCGGCACGCGGATCGTCGGGCCGAACACCGCCGGCCTGGTGACGCCGGGCGAAGCGTTCGTGGGCATCATGCCGGGCTTCAACAACAACGTCTTCCGGCCCGGCCGCATCGGCGTGCTGTCCCGCAGCGGCAGCCTCGGCACCCTGGTCTGCCTGAACCTGGTGCGGTCCGGCTATGGCCAGTCGGCGTTCATCGGCATCGGCGGCGACCCGATGATCGGCACCACGACCCTGGACGCGCTGCAGGCGCTGGACCGTGATCCCGGGACGGACGCCGTGGTGCTGATCGGCGAGATCGGCGGTGCCATGGAGGAGGAGGCGGCCGAGTACGCCCGGGGCATGAGGAAGCCGGTCGTGTCGTTCATCGCCGGGGCCGCGGCGCCGGCGGGCAAGCGGATGGGGCACGCCGGGGCGATCGTGCTCGGCGACCGCGGCAGCTACACGTCCAAGCGCCGGGCCTTGGAGGCCGCCGGCGTCGCCGTGGCGGACACGCCCAACGAACTGGGGGCGGCGCTGGCCCGGGCCGGCGTGCATCCGCCGGCGCCTTGACGCCCAGCCGAACTTGAACAGGCCGAAGGCCGGCACGGGAGGAGACCATGAGCGAGATCACGGCCGCCGCGGGAGCAGCCGCACGGCGCGGCATCGCGGCACGCCTGCTGTCGCCGCAGGGGGTCATGCTTGGCACCCTCTGCGTCATGTACATGATCACCTACATCGACCGGGTGAACCTCGCGACGGCGGCGCCGTTCGTGCAGAAGGAGCTGGGGCTTTCGCCGGTCGAGCTGGGCCTGGTGTTCTCCGCCTTCGCGATCCCGTACGGGTTCCTGCAGCCGCTCGGCGGCTGGCTGGGGGACCGCTTCGGGCCGCGCTGGGTGCTGTTCTCCGCGGGGCTGCTTTGGGCGGCGGCCACGGTGATGACCGGCTTGTCGGCCGGCGTCGCGACGCTGTTCATCGCGCGGCTGCTGCTCGGGCTGGGGGAGGGGGCGACCTTCCCGACCGCGACCAAGGCGATGGCGATCTGGCTGCCGCCGCACCGGCGGGCCTTCGCCCAGGGGATCACCCATTCCTTCGCCCGGTTGGGCAACGCCATCGCGCCGCCGCTCGTCGGCGCCATGATCGTCAGCCACGGCTGGCGGATGCCGTTCTACGTGCTTGGCGGCGTCAGCTTCGTATGGGTGGCGTGGTGGGTGTACTCTTTCCGCAACGACCCGCACGCGCATCCCGGCATGCTGCCGGGCGAATTGGCCGAACTGCCGCCGCCCGCCGCCGCTGCCGGCCGGGTCATCCCCTGGGGCCAGCTCGTCCGGCGCATCCTTCCCGTGACGCTGGTCGATTTCTGCTACGGCTGGACGCTTTGGGTCTACCTCACCTGGCTGCCGTCGTTCCTCGCGAACGAGTGGCATCTGCCGCTGGGGAAGTTCGTCTGGTTCTCCTCCGCCATCCTGTTCGCGGGCGTCGTCGGCGACACGGTGGGCGGCGTGGTCTCGGACGCGATCCTGAAGCGCACGGGCAACCTTCGGACGGCGCGCCGGTTCAACCTCGTGGTGGGGCTGCTGGGGTCGCTGCTCCTCCTGCTGCCGTGCTTGTTCGTGCATGACCTCGTCGTCGTGTCGGTCTGCCTCAGCCTGGCGTTTTTCTTCCTGGAGCTGACCAACGCCGTGCTGTGGGCGCTGCCGATGGACATCGCGCCGTCCTATGCCGGCATCGCGGGCGGGCTGATGAACACGGGGTTCGGCGTCGCCGGGGTGCTGTCGCCGGTCGTGTTCGGCGCGCTCCTGCAGATGACCGGCAGTTGGCAGGTGCCGTTCGCGACCTCCGTGGTCCTGCTGCTGGTCGGCGTCGGCCTGTCCCTGCGGATCGATCCAACGGTTGAGGTAAGGGCGCAATGATGAACGCTGAATGGAGATGTTGATGAAGTATTCGCCTGCACGGGCCATGGGCCGCCGCGCGCTGCTGGCCCAGACGGGGCTGGCCTTGCTCGCCGGCCGTGCGATGGCGGCGACGGCCGACCTCGGGCTGCCCGGCGGACCCAGCCTGCGCGACGTCACGACGGCGTTCCCGGACAAGGGCGCCATGATCCTGCAGCGGACCCGCCCGCCGCTGCTGGAAACGCCGTTCGAGGTGTTCGACCGCGGGGTGTTCACGCCCAACGACCAGTTCTTCGTCCGCTGGCATTGGTCCGCCATCCCGACGGCCGTGGACGTGGACACGTTCCGGCTTGCGGTGGACGGGCATGTGGACACCCCGGTCTCGCTGTCGCTGAAGGACCTGCTGGCGATGGACCGGGTGGAGCTTGCCGCGGTGAACCAATGCTCCGGCAACTCCCGCGGGTTCTTCCAGCCCCGCGTCGCGGGCGGGCAATGGGGCAACGGCGCGATGGGCAACGCGCGCTGGACGGGGGTGCGGCTGCGCGACGTGCTGGACCGCGCGGGCGTGAAGGCGGGAGCGCAGGCGGTGCGCTTCGCCGGCATGGACGACCCGGTGGTCGAGACCGCGCCGAAGTTCCTGAAATCCCTTGGCGTGGACCATGCCCGGGACGGCGAGGCGATGCTGGCCTTCGCGATGAACGGCGAGCAGTTGCCGCTGCTGAACGGCTTCCCGCTGCGCCTGGTGGTGCCGGGGTGGTACTCGACCTACTGGGTCAAGATGCTCAACCGCATCGAGGTGCTGGACCGTCCGGACGACAATTTCTGGATGAAGACCGCCTACACCATCCCCGACACGCCCGGCGCCAACATGAAGCCCGGCGAGACCGGGGTGAAGATGGTCCCGATCAACGCGATGGTCCCGCGCGCCTTCGTCACCAACCTGCGCGACGGCGGCACCGTCCATGCCGGCGCCGAGGCCGTCGTCCGCGGCTTGGCGCTCGGCGGCGACGCCGGGGTGCGCGCGGTGGACGTGTCCTTCGACGGCGGCACGACCTGGGCCGCAGCCACGCTGGGGCGTGACGAGGGGGCCTACAGCTTCCGCCAATGGCAGGCCCGCGTCACGCCCGCGGCGGGCGACGTTTCCGTCATGGTGCGCTGCACGAACGCCAGAGGGCTGGCGCAGCCGGCGGCGCCGAACTGGAACCCCAGCGGCTTCATGCGGAACCCCATCGAGACGACGGCCTTGAAGGCCGTTTGACAGCATCCGAAGGAGCATTCCATGTCCCCGATCCTCAAGACGGCGTTTGCGGCCGCGGCGGCCCTGTGCGCCGCCGGGCTGCCGGCCCCGGCCCGCGCTGGCGATCCGGGCGCCGACGCGGCGCCCCTGACGCTGAAATCCGCCTCCGTCGAGCTGCCGGACAGCAGCCGCGCCTTTCCGCCCGGGCCCAACGTGGACACGGTGACGGCGAACTGCACCGGCTGCCATTCGTCCGGCATGATCCTCAACCAGCCGAGCCTGTCGCGAACGGCGTGGGAGGGCGAGGTCAAGAAGATGGTCAGCGTCTATAAAGCGCCGGTCGAGGCGTCCGATGTCCCGGCCATCGTCGCCTACCTGGCTGCGGCCAAGGGGTCGTAGCCGCACGCCTTTTCCCTGCTGCCCGGCGCGGCTTGACAGCGCCGCGGCGCCAGGCCGAGGTTGACTACCGGCAAGCCGCACCACATGGGAGTACAGCCGTGGGCCGGCTTCGGGCCTGCTGAAGCAATTGGAGGATCGACATGATGAAGTTCGGTGCCGCGCAGTCCGTCCGGCGTGTCGAGGACACCCGCCTCCTGCGGGGCGACGGCCGCTACACCGACGACATCGCCCGGCCCGGCAGCCTGGTCGGCACGGTGCTGCGCAGCCCGCATGCCGCCGCGCGCATCGTCTCGATCAACGCCGATGCCGCCCGCGCCATGCCCGGCGTCGCCGCGGTGTTCACCGGCGCCGACCTCGCCGCGGACGGGATCGGCCACCTTCCCTGCGCGGTGCCGCTGGTCAACCGGGACGGGAGCAAGTGCGAGCACACGCCGCGCCCGGCGCTGGCCGACGGGGTCGTGCGGCATGTCGGCGACCCTGTGGCCTTCGTGGTGGCCGAAACCCATGAGGCCGCCCGCGACGCCGCCGAGGCGGTCGAGGTCGAGTACGAGATGCTGCCCTCCATCACCGACCTGCGCGCCGCCGCCGAGCCTGGCGCGCCGCTGGTGTGGCAGGACAAGTCCAGCAACGTCGGCTTCGATTGGGAAACCGGCGACAAGGCGAAGGTGGACGCGTTGTTCGACGGGGCCGCGCACGTCACGCGGGTCGAGATCGTCAACAACCGCATCGTCGTGTCCAGCATGGAGGCGCGGGTCTCCTTGGCCGAGTACGACGCGGCCTCCAAGCGCTGGACGCTGCACACCAACACCCAGGGCGTTTGGCTGCTGAAGACGCAGCTTGCCGAGGCGATCTTCAAGACGGAGCCTGACCGGTTCCGCGTCGTCACCAACGACGTGGGCGGCGGCTTCGGCATGAAGATCTTCCTGTACCCGGAACACGTGATGACCTGCTACGCCGCGCAGAAGCTGGGCCGCCCGGTGAAGTGGACCTCGGAGCGCAGCGAGGCGTTCCTGTCCGATACGCACGGGCGCGACAACGTGACGGCCGGCGAGATGGCGATGGACGGCGCCGGCAAGATCCTGGCCATGCGCTCCCGCAATATCGCCAACATGGGGGCCTACCTCTCGACCTTCGGGCCGGCGATCCCGACCGTGGCGGGGTCCAAGGTCCTGGCCAGCGTCTATGACTTCAAGGCGATCTACCTGAACGTCGTCGGCGTGTTCACCAACACGGTGCCGGTGGACGCCTACCGCGGCGCCGGGCGTCCGGAAAGCAACTACCTGGTCGAGCGGCTGATGGATGCCGCCGCGCGGGAGCTGGGGCAGAACCCGATGGCGTTCCGCCGCTTGAACATGGTGCAGCCGTCCGCCATGCCATACCGCTCCGCCATGGGCGAGGTGTACGACAGCGGGGAGTTCGTCCGGGTGCTGGACGCCGGGCTGCAGCAGATCGACTACGAGGGCTTCACGGCGCGGCGCAGCCGGGCTGCAAGCAAGGGCAAGTTGCGTGGCGTGGGGATGGCCTACTACCTGGAGGCCACGATGGGCGCCGCGATCGAGCGGGACGAGATCCGCTTCGCCGAGGATGGCGACGTGGAGGTCCTGGTCGGCACGCAGTCTAGCGGGCAGGGGCATGAGACTGCCTACATCCAGCTCACCGCCGCGCAGCTCGACGTCGATCCCAGCCGCATCCGCGTGCTGCAAGGCGACAGCGACGCGATCCCGACCGGCGGCGGCACCGGCGGGGCGCGCAGCCTGTATTCCGAGGGGCAGGCCATTCTGGCGGCGGCGGACTCGGTGATCGAGAAGGGGCGCCAGGCGGCGTCCGAGGCGTTGGAGGCCTCGGTGTCCGACATCGTCTTCGAGGACGGCGCCTTTTCCGTGGCCGGCACGGACAAGCGGATCGACATCCTGACCCTGGCCGCGCAGCAGCGCGCCCGGGTGGCCGGCGGCGAAACGGCGACCTTGCTGGACGCGGCCGAGGTCGCGGACGTGAAGACCCACACCTTCCCGAACGGCTGCCATTTGGCGGAGGTCGAGGTGGACCCGGAGACCGGCACCGTCGAGGTCGTGCGCTACACGGTCACGGACGACATGGGCCGGATGATCAACCCCATGATCGTCCGCGGCCAGGTGCAGGGCGGGGTGGCGCAAGGCATCGGCCAGGCCCTGTTCGAGCACACGGCCTATGACCCCGACAGCGGCCAGTTGCTGAGCGGCAGCTTCATGGACTACGCGCTGCCGCGGGCGTCCGACCTGCCCGACATCGAAGTGGAGTTCGTGGAGGTGCCCTGCCTGTCCAACTCGCTCGGCGTGAAGGGCGCCGGGGAAGCCGGCGCGGTCGGCAGTCCGCCGGCCGTGATGAATGCCGTGCTTAACGCCCTGCTGGAGCGCGGCATCACCCACCTGGACATGCCGGCAACGTCGGAAACCGTTTGGCGGGCGCTGTCCCTCGCGAAAGCGGCCTGACCGCGGCCACGCTTTGCCGGGCACATCCCATCCGAGGGCCGGGTTCGCGGCCCTCGGATGGGGGTGTCCGATCAGCCCGGGTCTGTGACCCGATCCAAGATAAGAGGCTTGCCTGCATGAACGTCGCCTTGAACAAGTTCGCCATCGGCCAGGCTGTTCCCCGCACGGAGGACCCGGTCCTTCTCCGTGGCGAAGGGCGCTACAGCGACGACGTCAGGATTCCCGGCCAGCTCCACGGCACCGTGGTGCGCAGCCGCCACCCGCATGGCATCCTGCGCAGCCTCGACAGCACCGAGGCGCGGTCGATGCCGGGTGTCCGGATGATCGTCACGGCCGCCGACCTCGCCGGCTGCAAGGACTTGCCCGGCAACGCCACGCTCAAGAACAAGGACGGGTCCTCGAACCTATGCCCGCCGCATCCCCTCCTCGCCCGCGGGCGCGTGCGGTACGTGGGCGAGCCGGTCGCCGTGGTCGTCGCCGAGACGCGCAGCCAGGCCGACGACGCGGCGGAAGCCGTGCTGCTCGACATCGACCCCTTGTCGGCTGTGGTGGACGACGACGCGGCGCTCGCGCCCGACGCGCCCCAGGTGCACGAGGAGATTCCCGGCAACCTCGCGGCGGACTGGCATCACGGCGACGCCGCGGCCGTCGCGGCGGCGCTCGGCGCTGCCGCGCACATCTGCCGGCTGCCCCTACGCAGCAACCGCATCGTCGTGTGCGCGATGGAGCCGCGCTCCGCCACCGGCGAGTATGACGCCGAGACCGGGCGCTGGACCCTGCACGTCGGGTCGCAGGGCGTGTGGGGCATGCGCAACGGAATCGCGCAGGTCATGGGCGTCGAGCCGGAGCGCGTGCGGATCATGACCGGGCACGTCGGCGGCTCTTTCGGCATGAAGGCGTCGGTGTATCCCGAGTACATCGCCCTGCTCCATGCGGCAAAGGCGCTCGGCCGGCCCGTGCACTGGGCGGATGACCGCAGCGGCAGCTTCGTGTCGGACACGCACGGGCGCGACCACTCGATGTCGGCGGAGCTTGGCCTCGATGCCGAGGGCCGCATCCTGGCGCTTCGCGTCAGCGGGACGGCCAACATGGGCGCCTACCTCGGCGCGTTCAACACATTCATGCCCACCACCAACCTGGTCAAGAACGTGATCGGCGCGTACCGCACGCCGCTGCTCGAAGTCTCGACCCGGTGCGTCTACACCAACACGACGCCGGTCGGCCCGTATCGCGGCGCCGGGCGTCCGGAGGGGAACTACTACATCGAACGGCTGATGGACAACGCCGCTGCCGAGATGGGCATCGACCCGCTGGAGCTGCGCCGCCGCAACCACATCCTGCCGCATGAGATGCCGTTCGAGGCCGCGTCCGGCCTGAGCTACGACAGCGGCGATTTCCCGACCGTGCTGGACAAGGCCCTCGTCGCGGCGGATTGGGACGATTTCGACCGGCGCCGGGCCGAAAGCAGGGAGCGGGGCAAGCTGCGCGGACGCGGGGTGGGCCAATACCTGGAGGTGACGGCCCCGGCAGGGCACGAGATGGGCGGCATCCGCTTCGAGCCGGACGGCACGGTGACGATCATCACCGGCACGCTGGATTACGGACAGGGGCATGCGGCCCCCTTCGCCCAGGTGCTGGCCGACCAGTTGGGCATTCCGTTCGAGCGCATACGGCTGCTGCAAGGCGACAGCGACAAGCTGATCGTGGGCGGCGGCACCGGCGGGTCGCGCTCCATCATGGCGAGCGGCAACGCCATCGTGGCCGCGAGCGGCATGGTGATCGACCGCGGCCGGGCCATCGCGGCCCATGTGCTGGAAGCGGCGGTGCCGGACATCGAGTTCTCGTCCGGCCGCTTCACCATCGTCGGCACGGACCGCGGCATCGGCATCCTGGAGCTTGCCGCCAAGCTCCGCGACGGCCTCGACCTGCCGCCCGGGCTGGAGCCGACGCTCGATGTCCAGCACGACCACGAGACGCCGCCGTCGGCGTTCCCCAACGGCTGCCACGTCGCCGAGGTGGAGATCGATCCGGAAACCGGCGTCGTGGGCGTGGCCCGGTATGCCATGGTCAATGACTTCGGCGTCCTGATCAACCCGATGCTGGTGGCCGGCCAGGCCCATGGCGGCGTCGCGCAGGGCATCGGCCAGGCGTTGATGGAGCGGGTCGTCTATGACGAGGACGGCCAGATCCTGACCGGCAGCTTCATGGACTACGCCCTGCCGCATGCCGACGCCTTGCCGGAGTTCACGTTCAGCAGCCATCCGGTCCCGGCCCGGACCAATGGCCTCGGCGTCAAGGGGTGCGGAGAGGCCGGCTGCGCGGGCGCCCTGCCGTCCATCATGAACGCGGTGGTGGACGCGTTGCGTCCGCTCGGCATCAGCCACATCGACATGCCCGCCACGCCGGAACGGGTATGGCAGGCGATCAACGCTGCTTCGGAGCGTAAGCTCAACGCCGCATGATCCCGGATGGGGCGGCGGCGCGTCCGCCCCCCTGATCCCGGACGCGCTGCCCCTCAGCCCACGCCGAGGACGCGGATCAGGGTGATGCTGATCAGCAGCAGCAGCCCGAGCGAAAGCGTCACCGCCGCCGTCACCCGGCCGCCTACCCGGCCGATCACCCGCACGTCCACGCCCAGCCCGAGCGCCGCCATCGAGACCACGGTGAGCAGGCTGGCCGTCTTCGTGATGGGGGCAATCGCGGGGTCGGGGACGGCCCCAAGGGAGCGCAGCGCCGCGAGCAGCAGGAAGCCGAGGATGAACCAGGGCACCAGCTTGCCGATATTGAACCGGCGCGGACCCGCCTCCGCTGGCCCGCGCAGGCGCGGGGCGAGCAGCGAGAAGGCCACCACGACAGGCCCGAGCATCAGCACGCGCACCAGCTTGACCAGCGTGCCGATCTGCGTGGCCACCAGCCCGGCGGGCACGGTCGCGGCCAGCACCTGCGGCACCGCGTAAACGGTCAGCCCGGCGAGGATGCCGTACTGGGTGGCCGTGAGGCCGAGGAGCGGGATCAGCAATGGCAAGCCCAGCACCATGAGCACGCCCAAGATCGCCGTGAACGAGATGGAGGAGGCGATGTCGTCGCTGTCCGCCCCGATCACGGGCGCCACGGCCGCGATGGCGGAGTTGCCGCAGATCGAGTTGCCGCAGGCGATCAGGATCGAGATGCGGGTGGGCAGGCCGAGCGCCCGGCTGATGCCGTAGCTCGCCGCGATGGTGACGACGACAGTCGAGACGATGGCGCCCAAGAGCAGCGGCCCCGAGGCGACGATTGCGGACAGGCTGACCGACGCCCCGAGCAGCATCACCGCGACTTCGAGGAGCTGCTTGGCGCTGAAGGCAATGCCGGTCCGCCAACGCGCGCTTGGCTCCCACATGGTGCGCAGCGCCATGCCAAGCAGGATCGCGACCACCAGCGCCTCGACATAGGGGTGCCCGAAGACGCGCTCCTCGACGCCCTGTGCGCCCAGGGACACGAGCGTGACCGCGACGCACAGCGCAATGCCGGGCAGCAGGGCAGGAAGGCGGCTTGGGACTGCGGCCCGGGCAGCCCCGGCTGTTGGAACCTTGGCGCTGTGCGGCACGGGACCCCCTCGTTATGGGAGAAGATATGCGGCACGAGGGAAGCTTGGGCAAATACATTCTCTTTTTAAGCCGATAGACAGGAGTTATGTCCCTCAACCTCCATCTGCTGCGCTTGTTCGCGACCGTCGCGCGCACCGGGAGCTTCTCGCGGGCAGCCGAGATCCTGCACATCAGCCAGCCCGCCATCTCGAAAAGTGTACGCGACTTCGAGGCGCAGGTCGGCTGCCGCCTCCTGGACCGCGGTCCCAAGGGGGTTCGGCCGACGCGGGAGGGCGAGGCGCTGGCCCGGCACGCCCGCACCCTGTTCGCGGCCGAGCGGGCGGCCGAGGAGGAACTCCGGGCGCTGCGTGGCCTGCACCAGGGATCGCTGCGGGTCGGCGCCAGCACGACGATTGCGACGTACATGCTTCCGGACCACCTCGGCGCCTTTCACCGGGCGCACCCGGGCATCGAGCTGCACATCGTCAGCGCGAACACGCGCGCCATCGCCGAGCTTATGGCCGGGCACGAGATCGACGTGGCGCTCGTTGAGGGGCCGGTCGAGGACCACGACCTGGTGTGCGAGCCGTGGCGAACCGATGCCATGGTGCTGATCGCGGCGCCGTCGCACCCGCTTGCCGCTGCAGCCGGGCGGGTGGTGCCCGAAATGATCGCCGGCGAGGTCCTGATCGTCCGTGAGCCGGGGTCCGGGTCACGGGAGGTTGTGGCGGACGCCCTCGCGGCCCGCGGCGTCAGGCCTGCACGGACGCTTGAGATCGGCAGCACGGAGGCGATCAAGCAGGTGGTCGCCGCCGGGCTGGGGCTGGCCATCGTCTCGGCCGCGACGGTCAAGGATCAGGTTGCGCTGGGCAGGCTCACGGTGATCCCTTGGCAGGGCTTCTCGATCAAGCGCTCGCTTTGGCGACTCAGAAAGCCGGGGCGCTTGGAAACCCCGGCGGCCCGGGCCTTTGGAAAACTCCTTAGCGTCTCCACCGAGGGCATGGATTCTGAGACTGCCGACGGGTCACGGGAAGAGGCCGCCTTGTGCTGACAAGCGGCCTGCCTTCGAGGCGGAACCTGGAGCCAATCAGGCGAAGATTGCGTGGAAGAACTTGGCAAGCGCGGCGACATTGCCGAACTTCTGAGCGAAATCCGGGTCGAAGTAGGCGACGCGCGCCACGACGACGCCGATCACGAGCGCCCAGAACATGCCGGTTCCCGAGCGCAGCAGAAGCCGCGAACCCGGGCCTTGCCGGCCGGCCTGCGCAAAGCTGTCACGCAAGCTATGCGCCACTGGCTCACCAAAGGGATCGAACTGGGCGTTGTGCATGATGACCGCTGAGAATGAGGGTAGGTATGAACACAATGTGACCCGAGGGGATGAGAAATCAACGACTGCGAATTGGCTATTTTCGCTTGTTAAAGGGAAAATCTTTCTCTATTAAACTCTGGTAAGAAATGTTTTATACTCTTAGATGCGGCCCTGGCTTGTTGTCGGCGGCCTTACTTCCCGCCCGTCACGCGCACCGCCGCCTGCGCCGAGTGGCCGCCCGCGTCGAGCACGGCGATGCGGTAGAAGCCTGGACCCGGCGGCGTCCAGCGCGTGTCGCGCAGCGCCGGGGTGGAGGCCAGGACCGCGCCGTCCACCAGGAACACCAACGGCCGCTCGCCGCCGGAAGCCCGCAGCAGGATCGGTCCGCCCCCCTCGATGGTGGCGGAAGGCGGCGGGAACAGCAGGCTGAGCGCATCGCCCGGCAAGGGACCGGCCAGCGTGCCCGCTGTCGGCTGCGCCGCCGCCGGGCGCGGCGCGGGCGGCAGCAGGGCGAAGGTGCGGGCGAGGATCGGGAGCGCCACGTCCGCCGCCGCCCCGCCCGCCCGTGCCGTGCCGTCCGGCCGCCCGACCCAGACGCCGACCAGGTGGCCGCGGTCGAAGCCGAACGCCCAGCTATCGCGGTTGCCGGCGCTCGTCCCGGTTTTCCAGGCGATCCCGCCAGGGCCGCCGCCGGGGAAGGGGCGGGTGAGAATGCCGGCCACGCTGCCCGCGGCGGCGGGGGAGAGCAGGGGCGCGCCCTCCGTCGCCGGTGCTGGGGCCAGCAGGCGCAGCGGTGCCAGCCGTCCATCCGTGCCGAGCGCTGCGTAGAGCGCCATCAGGCGCCGCAAGCTCAGCCCGGCGCCGCCGAGCGCCACCGGCAACGACGCCTCGGCCCCCGGCAGCACCAGCCCGGCCCCGCGCAGCGCCGAGGCGAAGCGCTGCGCCCCGTAGCGCGCGAGCAGCACCACCGCCGGGACGTTCAGGGACCGGCGCAGCGCGTCCGCGGCCGTGACCTGCCCGGAGAAGCCGTGGTCCAGGTTCTCGGGCGCGTAGCCGCCGAAGCGCCGCGGCCCGTCCGGAAGCGGGGCGCCGGGCGCGGCGATGCCGTCCTCGAAGGCCAGCGCATACAGGAACGGCTTGAGCGCCGAGCCGGGCGAGCGGACCGCACGGGTAAGGTCGAGCCAGCCTGCGCGGTCCGCGCTGCCCGGGTCCCCCGTAACGGCGGCGAGCACGGTCCGGGCGCGCAGGTCGGCGACCATCACCGCGAGCGAGACGCGCGGGGGCATGCGCCCTAGCTCGTCGCGCGCCCGCGCCTCCAGCGCAAGCTGAAGCGGCCGGTCGAGCGTGGTGCGGAGGTCGCCTCCGTCGCCTGCGAACAGGGTCCGCGCCGTGCCCGGCATGGGGCGCCGCCGCGTCGGCACCGGCTCCGCCATCGCCGCCTGCGCCTCGGCCGCCGTGAGCAGGCCTTCGCGCGCTGCCTGGGTGAGGATGCGGTCGCGCAACGCCTCCGCGCGCTCGGGGTGGCGGTCGGGGCGCAATGCCTCCGGGCGTCTCGGCAGCGCCACCAGCAGCGCGGCCTCCGCCGGGTCGAGCGCCGCCGCGGGCTTGCCGAAATAGGCGCGGGACGCCGCCTCGACGCCGACGAGGTTGCCGCCGAACGGCGCCAGCGACAGCCACAGGCCGAGCACGTCCCGCTTGTCGTGGTGCAGGCTGAGCTGCACTGCGCGCAGGCTTTCCCCGATCTTCGCGCCGAGGCTGCGCGGGCGGGGGTCCAGCAGGCGCGCGACCTGCATCGTCAGCGTCGAGCCGCCGGAGACGACGCGCCCGGTCCGCACGGCCTGCGCCGTGGCGCGGGCGGCGGCGAGCGGGTCGATGCCGGGATGCGCCCAGAAGCGGCGGTCCTCCACGGACACGAGCAGGCGCAGGAGGAACGGCGGCACGTCCCCAGCCCCGGTGCGGAACCGCCACACGCCGCCCGGCGCCGGGCGCAGCGCCAGCACCTCGCCCGAAGCGTCGCGGATGGCGGTGCCCGGGGCGTCCAGCCGCGCGAGGCCGGGGGGATACGCCCGGTCGAGCGCAAACAGGGCCGCCGCGGCCAGCGCCCCGCACGCCAGCGCCGCGGCCGTCCATCTCACGGCGGCAGCACGCTGACCCGGACGGTGTTCTGCCGCGCATAGACCGCCGGGCGGTACATGTCGGACAGCTCCGTGCCGGGATACTCGTACTCGCCCGGCGTGACAGCCCGCAGCAGCACGGCGATGCGGAAACCGGGCGTCTTGGCGGACAGGTCCAAGGCCGCGGCGAAGCGGTCGTCGGCCGCGACTTCCGTGTTTACCGCCGTCAGCTCGCCCAGCCAGTCCATGCCCGGCATCTTGCCCGCCGGCAGCCGTCCCGCGACCTCCCACCCCGCCGGCAGCCCGGCGCGCAGCATCGCTTGGTGGTTCTGCCCATCCTCGGCGCGGCCCTCCAGCAGCAGGACAAAGGTCATGTTCTGCGGCAGCTTGTCGGGGTCCACCGCCGCGCCCTGCTGATCGAAGAAGCGTCGCCTGACCTGCATCAGGTTGCGCGATGCCGGCGCCGCCACGCTCGGCACGCCGGAGACGGACACGCTGGCCCGCAACGGCGCCGTCCCCGTGTTCAGCACCCGCGCCGGCCCGGTGAGCGGCAGGGTGACGAGCGGCGCGCGGGGCACCTCCTGCCCGTCCACGCGCGCCAGGACCGGCGGCGTCCCGGCGCCGAGCACGGCCGCCGCGGCGGCGGCCCAGGCCTGTTCCTGGGTGTCGAGCGCCTTGGGGTCCAGGTCGGCGCCGGGCAGCGCCGCCGTGAGCACGGGGACGGCGATGGCGTCCGTGCCGCTCTCCTTGATGAGCACCGCCGTCGCGAGCTGGTCGCGCAGGGCCGAGCCGTAATCCGCGGACCAGGCTTTGCGGGCGGGCATCCGCAGGCTCGTGCGGAGCAGCGCCGCCGCCGCGCCCGGCTGCGCGACACGCGCGAGGGCGGCCCCGAGCTGGGCACGGGCGAGCGGGGTCGGCAAGTCGTCCTCCGACGCCGCCATCACCCGGATCGCCCCGGCGGGCGCCCGCCCGGCCAGCGCCAGCGCGTAAACGCCGTACGCCTGCGCGGCCCGGGCCGCGGGATCGTCCGGCGGGCGCGCGACTTCGCCCGCAAGCCAGGCCAGCGCCCCGTCGAGCGCCGTCTGCGGCACCGCGGCGCCCGCCTGCTTGGCGCGGAGCAGGAACTCGGCAGCATAGGCGGTCAGCCACGGCTGCGCCTCGCCCTCCGACGACCAGAGGCTGAACCCGCCGTCGAAGCGTTGGCGGTCGAGCACCAATTCTACCGCCCTTTCCAGCCGCCCGGCGCGGTCCGGCCCTGCCGCGGCCCCGTCCGGCAGCAGCGCGAGCGGCAGGCCGCGGCTGGCGGCCTGCTCCAAGCAACTCAGCGGGTAGTCGGCCAGCGCCTGCACCAGCCCCGCGACCCCGTAGCGCACCGCGCCGCCGAGGGAGAGCGACGCCGTCCAGGTCCCCGGCACGAAGGCGCCGGCGGCGCTGGGCGCGATGCCCGCCTCGGCGCCGGGTGCGACCTCCAGACCCGTCACGTTGACGATCCGGCCGCGCGCCGGGTGGACGGACAGGCTTACCTCGTGGCGGGCGGAGAAGCCGCCGGGACCGGTCACGTCAAGCGTGATCCGCCCCTCGCCCGCGTCGCCTGCCTTGAGCATGGTGGCCTCGACCGCCTTCTCGCCTTCGCCGAGCGTCGCCCCCAGCGTGTCGGCGCCGGCGAGCGACAGGGCGCCCGCGGCGGTGATCCGCACCCCGACCGGCCCCGGCGGCAGCTCCACGTTCTGCAGCAGCACGCCGAGCCGCGCCGTGTCGCCCGGCGCCAGGAAACGCGGCAGCAGGGCCTCCGCGACCAGCGGGTCCCGCACGAACACGTCCGCCTCCGCACTGCCGAGCTGGGTGCCGGACCACGCCACCACCATGACCCGAAGCTGGCCGCTGAAGTCGGGCAGGTCGAGCGGCACATGGGCCACACCGTCCGCCCCGGCCTGCACGGGCGGCGCGAACAGCGAGACCACGCGCTGCGGCGGGGGCGGGGCAGGCTCTCCCTCGCTGTCGCCCCCGCCGCCCTGGTGCAGCTCGGTCGGCGTGCCATCCGCCGGGCGCAGCAGCTGGCCCCACTCGTCGCGGATGTCCAGGCCGAGGGCGCGCTTGCCCAGGAAGTGCTCGACGGGGTTGGGCGCGGCGAAGCCGGTCAGCCGCAGCACGCCTTCGTCCACCGCGGCGAGGGTGAGCCAGGCGCCGGGCGCCGTCCGCACCGCCACCGTCGCCGGGCCGCGCGGGCGGAGCACCGGCGGCGCGTCGATGGCGACCGGGAGGGTGCGCGCCGCCGGGTCCACCTGGAGCCAGGTCGCCCCGATGGCACGGTCGGAGGCCGCGCTGTCGCGCGCCGGGCGGTAGGCGTGGACGGCGACGTAGGCGCCCGGCCCCCAGTCCGTGCCCACGGGCACGTCCACGTCCAGGCTGCCCCCGGCGGTGTCCCCCGGCAGATCCAGGTTGCGGACCATGTGCACCCGGTCGGTCAGCACCAGCAGCGCCGCAGGCCCGGCGAACGGCGCCTCGATGTGGACCCGCGCGGTGTCGCCGGGGTTGTAGCGTGCGCGGCCGGTGCTGACGCGGACGCGGGCGGGAACGTCGGGGTCGCCCGAATCGGACCACCCGGCGGTGAACACGCGCGACGCCGCCGCCAGCCCGCGCCCGGCCTGCACCACCTGCAGCTTGTAGCGGCCGAAGCCGAGGCGCCAAGCCAGGCGCAGCGGCGTGCCGTCGGCCGGGATCGTCGCGTCGCGGCTGTCCACCGGCTCCTCGCGCCACGTGGTTTCGTAGCTCGCGGCACCGCGGGCCACGACCAGGCGCCAATCCGGGATCTGCCGCACGAGGGTGACGTGCGCGGCCATGGCGATGCGCGCGCCGCCCGGGTCCACGGCGGCCACGTCGAACAGCGCGTCCCCGCCCGGCCCGACTGCGCCGCCATCCCCCGTTGCGGCGCGGATGCCGATGAGGGGGCCGGTCGGGCGGATCGGCACGGTGGCGGACGCGGCAACGGGGCGGCCCGCCGGGTCGTTGATCGTCGCCGTCACCCGCGCCCGGAGCGCGCCGGTGGCGTCGGGCAGCCGCGTGAGGTCGAGGGGGAGCGTCGTGTTGCCTTGGGCGTCCGTTTCGGCCAGGTCCGGCGCCGCCGGCTCGCCGGGCACCTTCTCGTCCTCCAGGCCGAAGCCGTATTCGGCGAAGTCGGCGAAGGGCGACGGGTCGGACTCGATCCGCACGCGGCCCTCGCCGCCCAGCCCCGCGCCGGGCGCGCCGTACAGGAAGCGCACGGACACCGGCACGGCGGATACCTGGCCCGGCGGCAGCGGGGCGGCGGGCTTGGCGAGATCCACGGCGAGCCGGGCGGGCACGAAGGCGTCCACCTGGAACGCCGCGTGCCCGACCTCCGGCCCGTCCTTCGTCGTGCGCAGCGCGATGCTCCACGTCCCCGCCTGCGCGCCGCCGGACAGGGTGACGGGGACGGAGACCGACGCGCCGTCGCCGGGTTTCGGCACGATGTCGGCGAAGACCTGCCCGCCCGGGCGCTTGACGACGACGTGGACCGGCACGGCCGACGGGCGCCCGGCGGCGTCGCGCAGGAGTGCCGTCGCGTGCACCGTCTCGCCGGGGCGGTAGATGCCGCGGTCGAGCCAGACGAAGGCGTCGAGCGGCCCCGGCTGCGCCCGCCCGGACACGCCGCGGTCGGACAGGTCGAAGGCGGGGCGGGTCAGGCTGAGCACGGTGAAGTCGTCCCCGTCCGGCCCAGTGCCCGGTTTGGCCAGGTGCAGGGCGGCGGGTGCGAAGCCGGCCTCGCCGTGCAGCAGGGCCGGGGCGAAGCGCGCCGTGCCGTCCAGCCCGGTCGTTTCCGTCGCCAGCACGTCGTTGTCGGCGGCGATCAGCGCGACCTGCACGCCAGGCTTGGGTTCGGCGTCCGCGTAGCCTCGCACCTGCACGCCCAGCCCGTCCGCGCCCTGCCACGCCGTGGGCGCGAGGTCGGTGCGAAGCACCATCTGCATGGCCTGGGGCGCGTCGCCGCCCACGGGCGTGCCGTCGCCGGGGCGGGCCAGGAGCAGATAGAGGCCGGGCCGGCCGAGTGCGGCCTGGGGCAAAGGCAGGCGCGTGTGCAGCAGGGCGTTGCGCGAGAAGCCCGGGATGCCAGCCTGGCCCTGCCAGACGAGTTCGCCCGACTGCCGCAGCGCGTCGAGGTCGGTGTCGGCCAGCCCGCCGCCCGCCGGGTGCGCGGCGAGGAAGGGCTGCGCCGCGCGCTCCGTCACGCGCACGAGGCCGAGCTGCACCGCGGACAGGTTCACGCTGGCGAGCGCCACCTCGGCCGGGGCGCCGCGCGGCTGCAGGAAGCGACCGCCGTCGAACACCAGGCGCGGCTGGCGGTCCGGCATGGCGATGGGAAGGGTTTGCGCCGCCTTCAGGCTCACCCCGTCCGCGCCCGGCATCCCGGCGAGCAGGCCGACGCGCGTCGTCGTGCCCGGCGGCAGCCCGGTGACGCAGATCTCGCCGGACTCAAGCGTGACCGCGGCGCCCGGCGGCGTCGGATCGAGCCGCACCCAATCGGCCGCGTGGAAGTCCACGGAACCGCCAGGGCGCCCGATGAAGCCGAGGCAGGCGCGGGCGGGGAAGCTCTCGGGCTCTGTGCGGACGCCGCGGACGAGCAGGCCGAGCTGCTGCTTGCGGAGCGCCAATTGGCGGCGCAGGTCGGCGTCGTCCGGAGCGCGGTCGGCGGCGGCGGCCAGCGTCTCGATCTCCGGCACGGGCCGGTTCAGCGCTGTGAGCGCATCACGCATCGCGAGCAGGGCCGGAACCTGGGTGGCGCCGGCCTCGGTTGCCCCAAAGGCCCGCCACGCGGCGGCGAGTGCGTGCGCCGGGTCGGGCGCGGGCAGGCGAAGCAGGTCGCCGGCGAGGGACAGCCAGGCCGTCGCCGGCGCGTCGCCCTGGCCGGCGCGGTCGGACCAGGCGGCCGCGGCGGCGGCCCAGTCGCGGCGGGCCTCGGCGGCTTGGGCGCGCGTTTCGGCATCCGCCCGCTGCCGCGCCGTGGCGCCCGCCGGGAAGCGTTGCCGCAGGGAGCGCGCGTAGGCGGCGGCGTCTGACCGCAGGCCGGGGATTTCCAGCTCGTCGGCGTGCGCCGCCGGGCCAGGCAGCAGGCAGGCAAAGGCCAGCAGCAATCCCATGACCAGGCGCATCTGCGATCTCCGTAATGCCGCCCCTTCGGCGGCGCTTCACTCAATCACAAGATCGATACGGCGTCCGCATTGTTTTTGCGTCGGAGGCGAGGTGTGTCATTGAAGCGCCGGAAGGGCCGGCGCATTCCGATCAAAAACAACCTGAAAGCTATTAGGCTTTCGTTTGAGATGGCCGACGTGTCGCTGCTGTTCAAAGGGAATGTCGTATCAGGAATTCAGGTGACATAGCAGAATGAGAGCGCCCCATCAGAAGGGGATCTCATCATCCAGGTCCGAGGGCTTAGCCACCTTTCGTTTATAAATAGACCAATCATCTTCCCTAGTGTTTGGTTCAGCGTAATACAGCTTTCCTGTAGAACTAATCTGACCGCGTTCTCCGTTTGCAAGTCTAAATGATACGTCGCTTCCGTTAAAGATAATGCCTGTGACCAGGGCATGTCGAGACAAAACATCACTTGCTAGTACCCGCAAATCTCGTTCTTCCGCAAATTTCGTTTCTAATGTATTCAAGATGTCCGCAACTGTGTCACGCCTTTGTAAGGCAGCATCAAGTAAACGGCGCGCGGCTTCAGCTTCGGAGGCAATGCCTTGACTCACCTGATAGGCCCGCAATCGCTCTAACAGCCCAGCCGGCAGCATATAAACCCGGCGCTCAGTACCATCTTTCCGATCCGATGCATCGGTCTCTGCCATCGCTCTATCTCACTTGTATTTTCCTGAGTGACAACCCAAGGTATGATTCAGGTTGCGGCAATGTCAGAGCATGTGCAATAGTGATTACATATCATTGGTTAGGAAAAATGCTTTTCGTGACAACGGTAGTGAACACTGGATATCGCAAGAGCACTATAGGCGACTCGACGCGCGTTGTCGGGTCGATGAGCAAGGACGAGGCTGATGCAGTGGACAGTTGGGGGGGCATACCTGCCGGTATGCCAAGCCGTACATCCGCCATACGCTTTCTGCTGAAAACGGGCTTTGAGACGGTCAAGGCTCAGGAATACCGGCAATTTGTCGGTTAGTCGGCGGCGGGGACCGCCTCGCAAGCAAGCCCCGCCGCCGCACTCCACGCCTTCACATTCGTGCAGGCGCACCACGCCGCTTGGAGAGCGACATGACTAATAGGAAGATAACACCGTTCCTATTTGAAGGCGAGATCACGGTCCGGGTTTTGGATCGCGACGGCGATCCCTGGTTCATGACGACGGACATATGTCGTGCGTTGGGCATCGCGAATGCTTCTCAGGCCATTCGCCAACTCGATGACGACGAAAAGGGTATATGTTCAACATATACCCTTGGTGGAAACCAAGAGGCACTGATCATATCGGAAAGCGGCCTATTTACCTTATTGCTCCGCTCGCGCGACGCAATGAAAAAGGGCACGCTGCCCCATCGTTTCAGGCGTTGGGTTACGGGCGAGGTCTTGCCCGCTATGCGGCGGGCCAGACGGGTTGGCAGTCCAAGTGGCGCGGCCGGAAACGATTGCGTTGCACCGGAAGCGCTCAGCTTGCGAATGGTGGAAGTGGCGCGGCAGGTCTTTGGTGTGCAAGCGGCTGGACAGCTTTGGCTCAAACGCAATTTGCCAGTCGCACCCGCGATGAGGGCGGCACCGGCCCAATCTGATTTGTTCCTGGCCTGGAGGCCACCAAACGATGGTTCCAACGCTCCAATGCCCTAGACTGCGGCAGGTTCTACACCCAAGGTAGGCGCGGGTTTCAGTTTTGATGACAGAAGCTCACGCTGCCGTGAGGTGCGTTTTCTACATCATGGCGCTCAGATGCCTGTGAGGGAACACGGCCATGCATGAGGTTGCCGTTCTCGCCTACCACGGTGTCCTGCCCTTCGACCTCGCCACGCCGTGCGAGGTGTTCGACCGGGTGACAGTGCCGGGCATTCCCAAGCCCTATGCCGTGAGGGTTTGCGGAGCGGCCAGGACGGTGCGGGCCGGATTGTTCGACCTGCGCGTTCCCTACGGCTTGGCGGATGCCGCGCGGGCGCAGACCGTGGTGCTGCCCGGCATCGCGGACCCGGCCATGCCCATCCCTTCTGAGGTGGTGTCCGCCGTCCGCGACGCGGCGCGACGTGGCGCCCGGGTCGCCTCCATCTGCACCGGCGCCTTCGTGCTGGCCGCCACGGGCCTGCTCGACGGCCTGCGCGCCACGATGCACTGAGCGGCGGCAGGAATGCTGGCGGTCCGCTGCCCCGGCATCGCCGTCGATGCCGGCGTGCTGTTCGTGGACAACGGGCAGGTCCTGACCTCGGCCGGCGCCGCGGCCGGGCTGGACCTGTGCCTGCACATGGTGCGGCGCGACTACGGGCCTGCCGCCGCGGCGCAGGCGGCCCGGCTGGCGGTGATGCCCTTGGAGCGCGACGGGGGACAGGCGCAGTTCATCGTCCACCCGCCGCCGGCCTCGGGCGCGAGCCTGGAGCCGCTGCTGCATTGGCTTTCGCAGAACCTATACCGGACGCTGGATGTGGCGGAGGTCGCGCCAGGCGGCCATGACGCTGCGCACCCTGAGCCGCCGCTTCCGGCGGCAGGTCGGCACGACGCTGCTGCAATGGCTCCTGGCCGCCCGTGTGCGCCGGGCGCAACTGCTGCTGGAAACGACCGGCCTGTCCGTGGAGCAGGTCGCGGCGCAGGCCGGCTTCGGGTCGGCCGTGACGCTGCGGGACCGCTTCGCCCGGTCCGTCGGCACGACGCCCGCGGCGTATCGCCGCGCCCTGGGAAGCCGCGACGCCGGCGTCCCGCGCGGCTTCACTCCATCACGGGCGCCAGCTTCATGACAGCCTCCACGTCGTCGCCCAGCCAGTCGGAGTTCTTGGCGGTGCCGTCGAACGTCGCGCTGGTCTTGAACAGCTCGTACTTGCCCTTCAGGGCGTGCGGACGGCTGCGGGCCAGCAGTTCCGCGACCTTCGCCTTGTCCATGGGCTGGAAGGTGCGGACCGCCTCGAAGGCCTGGTCGAGGTCGCGCTGGTTCTCCATGCCGTTGATGACGACGGAGGTCGGCAGGTTGAGGGAGTAGTGCAGGTACTCGAGCGGCTTGATCGCCGCCCCGCTTTTCAGCAGCACGCTGTCGGCGAACGACTTCATGCCCAGCACCGCGATCCCGTGCTCGACCAGGTAGGGCAGCACGAGATGGGCGAAGCTGCGGAAATGCGCGTCCATGACGTTCAGCGGCATCTGCACCGCGTCGAAATGGAACCCGCGCTCGGCCGCCACCGCCAGCATCTGCAGGTGGATGCGCGGGTCCTTGTGCCCGGTGAAGCCGATGTAGCGCAGCTTGCCGGCCTGCTTCGCCTCGACGAACGCCTCCATCGCGCCCCCCTCGGCGAAGATGCGGTCGGGGTCGTCGTAGCGCAGGATCTCATGGTGCTGCACCAGGTCGATCCGGTCCGTGCGCATCCGCTTGAGGGAGGTGTCGATCTGGCTGGCCGCGTCCTTCTTCGTGCGCCCGTCCATCTTGGACATCAGGAACACCCGGTCCCGGTATCCGCCCTGGTCGAGCGCCACGCCGACGCGCAGCTCGGACCGGCCCTTGTTGTAGTCCCAGCAGTTGTCGATGAAGCTGATGCCGCGGTCCACGCCCTCGTGCAGCAGGCGCACCGCCTCCTCGTCGCTCACGGCGTCCTTGCCGAGGTGGAAGCCGCCCATGCCGATGGCCGAGATCATCTCGTTTGTGCGCCCGAAGCGGCGGTAGAGCATGTCGCCGCGGCGCTCGCCGGGGTCGGTCACGAAGGGCAGGTCCGCCGGGTCCAGCGGGCGCGTAACCGGCAAGGCCGGGCTTGCCAGGGCTGGATTTGATGCGCCGCCGGTTGCCGTCCCAGATGACGCAGTTGAAAGACCAGATTCAGTTGCCATCGACCACCTCCTGAAATCCCTTACAAAGTCATGGGCGGGTTGGCGGTTCCGCCGTCTCGGCCGGCGCTTTGTGGAAAACCGGCCTGCCTACGCGCTCACTCCTTCGGGAAATCCGTGGCGAGGCCCAGGTCCTGCCAGGCCTCGATCTCCGCCAAGGTCGCCCGCAGCGCCTTGGTCACCGCCTCGATGCCGAAGGCGCCGAGCACCAGGTGGCGCGGCGGGTTCTCGGCCTCGGTGATCCGGATCATGGCCTCCGCCGCGCGCACCGGGTCGCCGGCCTGGCTGCCGCTGCCTCCCGCGGTGGCCTTCAGGCGGGCGCCCGCCGTCTCGGCGTAGTCCGCGATCCGGTTCGGCGTCTGCCGCAGCGAGCGCCCGGCCCAATCGGTACGGAACGGTCCCGGCTCGACGCACGTCACCTTGATCCCGAGCGGCCCGGCCTCGGCTGCCAGCGCATCCGACCAGCCCTCCACCGCATGCTTGCTCGCCGCGTAGTAGCCCGAGCCGGGGAAGCCGATGAAGCCGGCCACGGAGGACAGGTTGAGCACATGCCCCCGGCGCCGCGCCCGCATGCCGGGCAGCACCGCCCGGGTCAGGGCGAACAGGCCGAAGACGTTCGCGTCGAACTGCGCCCGGATCTCGTCCTCCTCGCCCTCCTCGATGGCCGCCTGGTAGCCGTAGCCCGCGTTGTTGACGAGCACGTCGATGCCGCCGAACCGCGCTTCCGCCGCCCCCACCGCCGCCGCGGCCTGCCCGGCCTGCGTGACATCGAGGCCGAGCGTCAGGGCGCGGTCCCCGGCGCCCTGCGCCAGGTCGGCGACGCGCGCGCCGTCGCGGGTGGTGGCGACGACGCGCCAGCCGCGGGCGAGCACGAGCCGGGCCAGCTCGCGGCCGAAGCCGGTCGAGCAGCCTGTGATGAACCAAACGGGGGAGTCTTGCGATGCCATGTCGGCGGTCCCTGTGGCTGGGCGGGCATGCGGCCGGGGGGTCGGCCATGCTCCGGGGCGGTGATGCAACGGCGGCGTGCGGCGCCCGATCCGGGGATCACCCCAAGGATCACCGAAATTTGCGCGATGGCGGCCAACGTCAGCCTGGTCGGGACGGCGCCCGCCCTCAGGCGCGCTCCACCGGCAGGGTGAAGACATAGCCGACGCCCCGCTCGGTCCGGATCACGTTGGGCATGCCCGAACTGGCTTCGAGCTTGCGCCGCAGCCGCAGGACCTGCACGTCGATGCTGCGGTCGAAGATGTCCTCATGCACGTGGGTCGCCTGCAGCAGGTGCTCCCGGCTGAGCGGCCGTTGCGGCGCGTCGAGGAAAGCCAGCAGCAGCGCGTATTCGCCTTTGGTCAAGGGGATCGGGTCGCCGTCCGCCACGGCGAAGCGCCGCGTCCGCCGGTCGAGTGTCCACGGGCCGAAGCGCAGCCGGGCGGACGCCTTGTCGCGCCCCGGGTCGCGCCCCGGCTCGCGGGCGCCCTCGCCGGCTGCCGCCTCCGCCCGGCGGAGCACCACCTTGATCCGCGCCAGCAGCTCGCGCAGCGAGAACGGCTTGGCCAGGCAGTCGTCCGCGCCCAGCTCCAGGCTGACGATGCGGTCGATCTCGTCGTGCTGCTGCCCCGCGAGGGTGATCACCGGCATGTCGGAGTGCGCGCGCAGCTCCCGCAGCAGGTCGAGGCCGTCCTCCTGCCCGAGCTGCAGGTCGAGCACGACCATGCTGAACTGCTGGGCCGCCAGCAGGCGCGACATGTCCTGTTTGCCGGACGCGCCGGCAACCCGCATGTTGTTCTGCCCGAGGTAGTCCGACACCGTCCGCCGCATGCCGGGATCGTGGTCCGCGACCATGATGTTCAGCGGGCGGCCTGCCGCGTTTGGCGCCGGACCCGCCTCGATCTGCAGGCCGGCGCTTCCCGGAACCCGGCTTGGGCGCAGGTGGGCGTGCAGCGCCTGCTGGCTCACCAATTCGTCGGCCCGGTGCGCTGCATACCTCATGGCGCGGTCCGCCGTGCGAGGCGTGCGTCCGGGCGGGCTGCGGCGGCAAGGGTGGTGGCCGTCGATGGGCAGGGTGGCAGTGTCGTCATGCTCGCCTCCAGGCTTCTGCTGCACTGGATGGATGCACGGAGCGGCATGCTGTCGTCTGTGGCAAACACCACACCAGGCACGCCGTGCCGCCCTGCAGCGCGGCGAGGTGGATTGGTGGGAGCAGCCGCCGTTCGACAACCCGGCGATCCGCCGCGCCTTCCTGCCCGGCATCAAGCAGTCCGACTACATGACCGCCGTGATGGGCGATGACCGGAGCCTGTGGAACGGCCGCTGCGGCTTCTTCGTGCCCGGCGGCCCGTTCTCGGCCAAGGCGGGCCTCGACGCGATGGACGGCGCGCCCGACCACGAGAAGGTGAGGGCCAACCTCCAGGCCGCCGGCTACAAGGGCGAGCGGGTCGTGTTCGTCGTGCCGGCCGACCTGCCGTCGCTGAACGCGTTCAGCGAGATCGCCGCCGACATGTTCCGCCGGGTCGGCATCGACCTGGATTGCCAGGCGTCGGACTGGGGCACGGTGGCGCCGCGCCTGTCCAGCAAGGAGGGGCTGGACAAGGGCGGCTGGAGCGTGTGGTGCAACAACATCCCCGGCATCATCGCGGTGACGCCCGCGACGCAGTCCTACATCCGCGGCATCGGCCGGGCCGGCGCGTTCGGCTGGCCGGAGTCCGCCCGGCTGGAGGCGCTGCGCAGCCAGTTCCTGGACGCGGACACGGTCGACGAGCAGAAGCGCATCACCCGCGAATTGCAGATGCAATGCTTCGAGGACGTGCCCTACGTGCCGCTCGGGGCGTACAACCAGCCGTTCGCGTACCGGCGCACGATCTCCGGGATGCTCAACAGCTTTCCCGTGTTCTACAACATCAAGAAGGCCTGAGCCGCCCGGAGCATCGAGGCCCGGTCCCGTCCGCTGGCGCCGGCCTCAGCGGATGTAGCGCGGCACGCCGCCGCGTTGCGAGTTGTGCTTGTCAACGTAGAGCTGCCCGGAGACGGAGTCTTCGCGCGCGTTGAGGCGCCGGTAGTCGCCGGGGGTCAGGTGGCCGCCATGGGCCGCAAGGTCGGCCTGGCGCCGGGCGTTGATGGTGGCCTCGCGCTGCTGGAGGTGGTACGTCTCGCCCGGGGTCAGTTGGCCGCTCCTGATGCCCTGGTTGATGCGGGCCTGCTGGTTCTGCAGCCGGTTGTAAACCTCGCCGGCGTGCGCCGCCGGGATGGTGCAGGCGAACGCGAAGGCCGCTGCGATGATGCGATGCATGGATGAGACTCCCTTGCTGGGATTTGAAGGATGATGCCGGATCGACGCCGCGCCGCCCGCCCGGCGCCTCCGGTTCGGTTCCGCCTTCCATTGCGGACGGCCTCAGACTACAGGGCGAAGCTGTCGATACCCTGACGAGGCCGCGGAAAAACGGCTTTGACCGTCAGCCGCCCGTCTCGCGGCGGCGCTCCGGCTCGACCACCATGCAGCTTCCGGTCGCGTGCGCGCAGAGGCGGCCTTCGCGGTCCGTCAGCCTGGCCTCGCCGAGCACCATCCTGCGGCCCTGGTTGATCACCCGTCCCTCGGCCTGGACCGGCCCCGTGTTCGCGAAGACGGCGCGCAGATACGCGATCTTCAGGTCCGTCGTGGCATAGGAGGCGCCCGGCGGCAGCACCGTGTAGATCGCAAGCGCAATCGCGGAATCCAGCAGCGCTGCCAGGTAGCCGCCATGCACGGACCCAATCGGGTTGTAGTGGTCCTCGGTGGGCGTGCCGACGAGCAGGACGCGCCCCTCGTCCGCCTCCGTTCCGACCATATGGAGGACGTGGCCAAGGCCGCGCGGGAACCCCCCGGCGGCGAAGACCTTGCGGATCGACGCCAGGTTGGAGCCGGGACCACCAGCAGCCGCGTCTGTCCGCCCACTCATCCAAGAAGCTCCTGCAAAGAGTCACGCCGGCAACCGTCGTATGCCGGGTCCGGGCACGCTGTGCCAGCTATGGCGGCTGCAGCAGGCGCGGACGCACGATGACGGGCTTCATGTGCGGCTCCAGCAGCGCCTCCGTCGCGTCCTCCCAGCGATGGGTGCTCATCACCCGCTCCGGGTGGATGTGCCCGCACCGCAGGAGGTCGAGCACCTTGGGCAGATGCGGGCTGACGCTGGCGCTTCCCATGGAGAAGGTCACGTCCCGCTTGCACATCTCCCAAAGCGGCAGCAGCGTGTCGGCGAAGAACATGGCCGCGTTGGACAGGTGCCCGCCCGGCCCCAGGCACCGGACCGCCGCGGCCAGCATCTCCGGTTCCCGCGCCACGTTGATCACGACGGGGAAGCGCATGTTGCGTTCGAGCGCCGCTTCGGCACGACGCCGACCGAGTTCCGGGCGGCGATGTCCTGAGCACGCCTGAGCTAAGCACGCCCGAGCACGGCCGGCCCGGCAACCTGGTCCATGGTCGTCGCCGTGATCGGGTCCTGCACGATGAACAGGTAGGACGCCGCCGAGGCGACCCCGATCACCGCCCCCACCACCAGCGCCAGCACGAACGACCCGGTAGATTGCACGATCAGCCCGGTCACGGTGGGCGCCAGCGCGCCACCCAGGTAGCCGCCGAAGTTCTGCATCGCGCCGATGGACGCCGTGCAGTTGGTCGGCGCCGCGACCGAGCTGAGCGCCCAGGCGCAGGTGCTGGTGACATAGACCAGGAACAGGGAGGCCGAGATGAACGCCACCGCCAGCGCGTTGCTGGTGACGTAGGCCGCCGCCAGGGTGCAGGCGGAGGTGCCGAGCAGCGCCACGGCCGCCGGGTACTTGCGGCTGTTGATCGGCGACACGCCGCGCCGGACCAGCACGTCGGCGAGATACCCGCCCAGCACGCCGCCGACCACGCCGCAGGCGAACGGCACCGCGGCGGCGATGCCGGTCGCCTTCACGCTCATGTGCCGCTCGATCTCCAGGTAGCCCGGCAGCCACGCCGAGTAGATCCAGGTGAGGTAGATGCAGCCGAAGTAGCCGAGGATCATCCCCCATGTCGTCCGGAAGCGGAACAGCAGCTTCCATTCGCGGAACGTCACCTCCGTCCGCTGGCCCGGCGGGTCGCCCTCCGTGCGGTAGGCGTTTTCCTCCGCGGTCAGCCGCACGTCCTTGGGGTCGCGGTAGAGCGCGAACCAGACGGCCGCCATCACGAGGCCCGCCACGCCCATGATGACGAAGGTGGCACGCCAGCCGAAGCTCAGCATCAGGAAGGTGAGCAGCGGCAGGGCGATGGCCGTGCCCAGGGTGGAGGCGCAGTTGAAGATGCCCGTCGCCAGCCCGCGGTCCCGCGGGTTGAACCAGTCCCGCACCACCCGCGCCCCGGTCGGGAACTGCGGCGCCTCGCCGACCCCCAGCAGCAATCGTGCGGTGAAGAACTGGGTGAAGCTCTGCACCAGCCCGCCCAGGAGCTGCGCCAGCGACCACAGCGACAGTCCCACCGTCAGCAGGCGCCGCGGCCCGAGCTTGTCCACCATGGCGCCGGTCGGAAGCTGGGAGAACGCGTAGGACCACAGGAACGCGGACAGCAGGTAGCCCATCTGCGAGATGGACAGGCCCAGCTCCTCCCGGATCAGCGGGTTGGCCACCGCGAGCGTCGCGCGGTCGATGTAGTTGACCGCGCCCGCCACCACCAGCATGGCAAGGGCGGATCGTTGGATGGACTTCACTCTCGGCGTTGCCGTGACCGTGGCCGACATGGCGGCGGACCTCCCTTTTCGTTGGGCGAAATCCTAACCCTGCGCCAAGCTGTCTGGCGAGGGCTGTCTGGCGAGGGCTGTCGGAGCACGGCCGGTCCCGGCGATTGCGCCGGGGGTGGCCGCGTGCAAAATCCGCAGAAGCGCCGGGCCGAAATGGGGCGACTCCATTGCGGCACCGGCGAAACGGGAGGGGACGCATGAACAGGTTCGGCCGCCGCGCAATCCTGCGGGCCTCCGCCGCCACGCTGGCCGCCGGGGTGGCGGCCTCGTCCGCGCGGGCGCAATCCGCCCCGCTCAAGCTGAAGCTCGGCAACGACCTTCCGGCGGCGCACTCCGTGAACCTGCGCCTGCGCGAGGCCGTCGACGCCATCGCCGTGGAAACGGACGGGCGCGTCGTCGTCAGCCTGTTCCCGAACAACCAGCTCGGCAGCGACTCCGACATGATTTCCCAGCTCCGTTCCGGGGCGCTGGAACTCGCGACGATGCCCGGCGCGGTGCTGTCCACGCTGATTCCGGCGACCTCGCTTCCCAGCCTCGGCTTTGCCTTCGCGAGCGACGGCAAGGTTTGGGCGGCGATGGATGGCGAGGTGGGCAGCCACATCCGCCGGGTCATCGCGAAGGCGAACCTGGTCCCGTTCGACGCGATGTGGGACAACGGCTTCCGGCAGATCACGAGCAGCACCCGCCCGATCCGGACGCCCGAGGACCTGAAGGGCTTCAAGATCCGCGTCCCCGTCGTGCCCTTGTGGGTGTCCATGTTCTCGGCCCTCGGCGCGGCGCCGGTCAGCATCCCGCTGAGCGAGGCATACTCCGCCCTGCAGACCCGGATCGCCGACGGGGAGGAGAACCCGCTGGCGCTGATCGAGGCGGCCAAGTTCTACGAGGTGCAGAAATACTGCTCGCTGACCAACCACGCCTGGGACGGGTTCTGGCTGCTGGCGGGCGGGCGCGTTTGGCGCGGCGTGCCGGCGGACATCCAGCAGGTCATGCAGAAGCATTTCAACGCCGCCGCCCGCAAGCAGCGGGACGACATCCTGCGGGCGAACGCCGACGTGCAGAGGGCGCTGGAGGCGAAGGGGCTGGTGTTCAACCAGGCCGACCCGGCCGCGTTCCAGCAGGCGCTGGCAAGGACCTCCTTCTACAAGGATTGGCGGGGCAAGTTCGGCGAGGAGGCCTGGGGCCTGCTCCAACGCTACGCCGGCGACATCGGATGACCTTGGGGATGGACGAGCTGCTGACCCTCGGGCAGATGCTCGCGGTGCATGCGCGCCTGCGCGGGGACTGGATGGGCGCGCGCGACCTGGACCGCGCCATGACTTTCCGGCAATGGGACGAGCGGTCCTGCCGCCTCGCCAACGCCCTGCTCGGCCTGGGGCTGGCGAAGGGGGGCCGCGTCGCGGTGCTCGCCTACAACTGCGTCGAGTGGGCGGAGATCTACGCCGCGACGGCGAAGGCGGGGCTGGTCGCCGTGCCCGTCAACTTCCGCCTGCTCGGCCCGGAGGTCCGCTTCATCGTGGAGGACGCGGAGGCCTCCGCCCTGATCGTCCAGGACGAGCTGCTGGGCGTCGTCGAGGATATCCGCGCGGACCTGCCCGTCCCACCCGGCAACCTTATCCACTTCGGCGAACGTCCTTGCCCAGCCGGGTTCCGCGCCTACGAGGACTTGCTCGCAGCCGCCAGCAGCCGGGAACCCGGCGTGCCGGTGCTGCCGTCTGATCCGTGGATGCTGATGTACACCTCGGGCACCACGGGCCATCCGAAGGGGGCGGTCCGCAGCCACCGGGGCGGCGCCCTGCTGTCGCTCATCACCGAGGTCGAGCTGGGCATCGGCCGCGGCGACGGGGCCTTGCTGGTCATGCCGATGTGCCACGCGAACTCGCTCTATTTCTTCGGCGCGTTCAGCTATTGCGGCGCCTCAACGACGATCTACTCGCGCAAGAGCTTCGACCCCGAGCATTGCGTCCGCACCCTTGCGGAGGGCGGGGCGGCGTTCACCTCCCTGGTGCCGACGCATTACACCACCATGCTTGCCCTGCCGGCGGCGGTACGCGCGCGGTACAACCTCGACCGCGTGACCAAGCTGATGATCTCCTCCGCCCCGGCGCGGCCCGAGACGAAGCGGGCGGTGATGGAGATGTTCCGCCATTCCGGCCTGTTCGAGCTGTATGGCGCGACCGAGATCGGCTGGGCCACGATGCTCCACCCGGCGGAGCAGTTCACCCACCTCGGCTCGGTCGGGCGCGAATGCGTCGGCTCCGCCCCGATCCGGCTGCTGGACGAGGCCGGGCAGGAGGTGCCGGACGGCCAGCCCGGCGAGCTTTACGCCGCCACCCCCTACGCCTTCGACGGCTACTGGAAATTGCCGGACAAGACGCGGGACGCGTTCCGGGGCGAGTACTGCACCGTCGGCGACATGGCCCGGCGCGACGCGGACGGCTACATCCACCTCGTGGACCGCAAGAGCAACATGGTCATCTCCGGCGGCGAGAACGTCTACCCGTCCGAGGTGGAGGCGCTGCTCGCCGCGCACCCGGCGGTCCGGGACGTGGCCGTGATCGGCCTGCCCGACCCGAAATGGGGGGAGCGCGTGCACGCCGCCGTCGTCCTGCACGAGGGCGCGGCGCTGGACGAGGCGGGGCTGCTCGATTGGAGCCGGGACCGCATGGCCGGCTACAAGCGCCCGCGCTCCTGCTCCTTCATGCGGGAGGAGGAGATGCCGCGCAACGCCTTGGGCAAGGTGCTGTACCAGGTCCTGAAAGCGCAGCTCACGGGTTCGTCAGGCCAAAACGCATGAGAATGGGCGCGTGAGGCGTGCCGCCCGTCGTATGGCCGCCCCCGTCCGGATGTCCCCATGCAAGCCGTCCTGAACGCCGCCCTGCCGGTGTTCGGGCTGATCCTCACCGGGGTTCTCTGCGGGCGCTTCGGGGTGTTCTCCCGGGCCGCGGCCGACAGCCTGAACCGCTTCGCGATCTACCTGGCGCTCCCCGCGCTGATGTTCCTGGCGATGTCGCGGATCACGCCGGAGCAGATCGAGCAGGGCGGCTTCTCCCTCGCCTTCGGCGGCGGCATCGCCGCCAGCTTCGCGCTCGGGTTCGGCCTCAGCCGGTGGCGGGGGCGTCGGGTCGCCGAGGCGAGCATCGAGGGCCTCGATGCCGGCTACAGCAACGTGGGCTTCATGGGCATCCCGCTGTGCCTGCTGGTGTTCGGGCCGGGCAGCCTGCCGGCCGCAGTGATCGCCACCCTGTTCACCGCCTGCGTGCTGTTCCTGTTCGCCATCGTGCTGATCGAGGTCGATCGCCATGGCGACGCCGGCCTCGGCCGCGCTGTCCGCCGGGCGCTGCGCTCGCTGCTCGTCAATCCCCTGCTGCTGGCGCCGGCCGCCGGGCTGGCGCTGGGGCTGGCCGGGATGCCGCTGCCGGTGCCGGCGGCGCAGTTCGCGGGCCTGCTCGGCGCCGCCGCCTCGCCCTGCGCCCTGGTCTGCATCGGGCTGTTCCTGGCCCAGGAAAAGGCGGCGGTCCGCGACCTGCGTTCCATCGGCGTGCTGGTGGGCCTCAAGCTGCTGTTCCAGCCCGCCGTCACCGCCGTGCTCGCGATCTCCGTGTTCCACCTGCCCACCGCCTGGTCGCACCCGGCGGTGCTGCTCAGCGCGCTGCCCATCGGGTCGGGGCCGTTCACCATCGCCAAGCTCTACGGCATCGAGGCGGGCGCGACCTCGGGCGCGATCCTGGTGTCGCATCTGGTCTCGGTCGGCACCGTCTCGCTGCTCGTGGCATGGCTCGGATAGGCAGATGAACAGGAGGTCGTCATGGTGATCCACCCCGACAGCGTCGCCGGCCTCGTGGCGCACCTGCTCAGGCGGCGCGGCGTCGAGCGCGTGTTCGCGCTCTGCGGCGGCCACATCATGCCGATCTGGATGCGGCTCGACGCGGAAGGCATCCGCATCATCGACGTGCGGGACGAGCGCGCCGCGGTGCACATGGCCCAGGCCCACGCCGAGCTGACCGGACAGCTCGGCGTCGCCCTCGTCACCGCGGGACCCGGCGTCACCAACGCGATGACCGGCATTGCCAACGCCCACGTGTCGCGCGCGCCCGTGCTGGTCATCTCCGGCACCAGCCCGCGCTTGCAGGAGAACCGCGGCGGCTTGCAGGACCTCGACCACACCCACCTGGTGCGGACGATCACGCGCTACGCCCGCACCGTGCGCGAGCCTGACCTTGCGCTGGCGGAACTCGACGAGGCCATCGCGCGGGCGATGGGGGAGGGCGGCGAGCCGGGGCCGGCCTACATCGACTTCCCCGCGGACACGTTGCGCGCCCGCGTGCCGGGTCCGGTGCAGATGGAGGAGCACCTGCGCCCAAAGCCGCGCCCCACCATGCCGCCCGACCCGGCCCGCATCGCCGAGGCGGCGGACCTGCTGTGGTCGGCGCGGCGCGTGCTCGTGATCTCCGGGCGGGGGGCGCGCGGCGCGGGTCCGGAGCTGGTGGCGCTGCTGGACCGCCTCGGCGCCGTGCATCTCGACACGGGGGAGAGCCGCGGCCTGGTGCCGGACGCGCATCCTTCGGGCGTCGGCGCGATGCGCGGCGCGGTGATGGGCGACGCCGACGTGGTGCTGACGGTCGGGCGCCGGCTCGACTTCCAGCTTGCCTACGGCTCGCCGGCGGTGTTCGGGCAGGCCCGGTTCGTCCGCATCGCCGACGTGCCGGCGGAGCTGCGCGACAACCGGCGCGGCGCCGTCGAGATCCTCGCCACCCCCGCGGAGGCGCTGCGTGCCTTGGTGGCGGCGTCCGGCCGGGCCTCGTTGGTGGACCGGGCCTGGGCGGAGAAGCTGCGCGCCGGGCACGAGGAGCGGGCGCGCAAGCTGCGCCGCTCGATGGCGGAAGCGCCCCCGGGGAGCGACGGCCGCCTGCATCCGAACCGGGTGCTCGCGGCGCTGGGGGAGGCGATGGGACCGGACGCCATCGTGGTGACGGACGGCGGCGACTTCCTAAGCTTCGCCCGGGTCGGCCTGTCCGCGCCGACGATGCTCGACCCGGGGCCGTTCGGCTGCATCGGCGTCGGCGTGCCCTATGGGATCGCGGCGAGCCTCGCCTTCCCGGACCGCCCGGTGGTCGTGGCCACCGGGGACGGCGCGTTCGGCTTCAACGCCATCGAGGTGGACACGGCCGTGCGCCACAAGGCGCCCGTGCTGATCGTCGTCGCCAACAACGGCGCGTGGCAGATCGAGGTGCACGACCAGGCCACGACCCACGGCAAGGTGGTCGGCACCCGGCTGCAGTTCAGCGACCACGCCGCGATGGCCCGGGCCTTCGGCATGCACGCCGAGCGCGTGGAAACGGAGGAGCAGCTCAAGCCCGCCATCGAGCGGGCGCTGGCCCGGCGCCCGGCGCTCCTCGACGTGGTGGTCACGCCGGAAGCGGTGTCGTCCGATGCGAAGACCGGGCTGGCCTGGGTGCCCGACCTGCAGCCGCTCGCCGCCTGGGACGAGGCCGAGCGGAGGTGGCGCGGATCGTCCATCCCAGGCCCGGTTCCCTCCTAGCCCCGCAGCCGGTGCATGGTGTCGCGCAGCGCCGGGTAGAGATCGGTGTAGACGCCGAACAGGCGGTCGTAGGTGTCTTTCGTCGCCGGGTCCGGCCGGGCGCGCGAAACCAGCGTGACCCAGCCGCCGGCGGCCTGCTCGGGCGTGACCAGGCCGACGCCGAGGCCGGCGAGCAGGGCCGCGCCCAACGGCGCCTCCACGTTCTCCGCGATGGTCTGCACGGGGTAGCCGGTGATGTCGGCGGCAACCTGCATCCACAGGTCGGAATGCGCCGCCCCGCCCACGGCGATCAGCGTATCGTCGAGCGCCTGGAGGTTGCGCCGCCCGGCCTCGATGTTGTGGCGGAGCGCGTAGGTCACGCCCTCCAGCACCGCGCGGTACAGGTGGGCGCGGGTATGGTACAGGCTGAGGTCCACGAAGGCGCCGCTGGCCCGCCCGTCCCAGACCGGGCTGCGCTCCCCCATGAGGTAGGGCAGGAACACCACCCCGTCCGCCCCCGCGCCGACGCCTGCCGCCTCCCTATCGAGCGTCAATAGCGGCAGCGCCGCGCCGAGCTGTTCCTGGAACCACGACACCGACGCCCCCGCGGTGATCGCGCCGCCGAACACGTAGAGGTCCTGCAGCCCGTTGAACACGTGCGGCATGGCGATCAAGCCGTACCGCGCGTCGGCGGTCTTGGCGATGCTGCCCCAGCACATGCTGGTGCCGATCATCGCGACGTGCTGGCCTGGCCGGGTGGCGCCTGCGGCGAGCGTCGCGACCGCCGCGTCCACGCCGCCCGCGACCACCGGCGTGCCGGCTTGCAGGCCGAGGCGCCCGGCCCACTCCGCCCGCAGCGCGCCGACCGGGGCGCTGGATTCCACCAGCCGGTCCGGCATCATCGCCCGCGGGATGCCGAGCAGGCCCAGCATCTCGTCGGACCAGGCGCGGGCGCCCATGTCGTACACGCCGCCGATGTTGCCGGCGGAGGAATGGTCCACCGCCAGCTCCCCGGTCAGGGCGTGCGCGACGTAGGCGTTGGGCGGCAGCAGGTAGCGGGTGCGCGCCCAAACTTCCGGGCGGTGCCGCTTCAGCCACAGCATCTTGGGGTAGCCGTAGTAGCTGTCGACGCCGTTGCCGGTGATGTCGAACAGCCGGTCTTGGTCGATGGCGGCGCGCACCCACGCCACCTCCTCCTCCGCCCGGCGGTCCATCCAGATCAGGCAAGGGTGCAGCGGCTGCATCGCCTCATCGACGGGAATGCCGGACCCGCCGTACAGGCTGCTGACGCACAGCGCCGCGACCTCCCTCGGCGGCACCGCCGCGCGCTCCATGCACCCGGCGATGCAGGCGGCCACGGCGTCGAGCCAAACCTGAGCGTGCTGCTCCGCCCACAGCGGACGTGGCGTGTCGGGCTGGTAGCCCTGGGAATGCTGCGCCGCGATCCGACCGGAACCGGCGTCGATCAGCAGCGCCTTGGTGCTCTGCGTGCCGATGTCGACGCCCAGGAGGTATGCCATCACGCCACCGGCCGCAGCAGGACCTTGATCGAATCGAGCGAGTTGGCGACGCGGATCGCCTCGTCCCACTCGTCGATGCGGTAGCCGTGCGTCACGATGCCCTGCGAGGTGACGAGGCCGCGGTCCAGCAGGTCGATGGCGATGGGGTAGCAGTACGGCCCCAGGTGCGAGCCGCGCACGTCCAGCTCCTTGCGGTCGCCGATGATCGACCAGTCCACCGTGGTGTCGGCGCCGAACACCGAGAACTCGACGAACCGGCCAAGCTTGCGGATCAGGGACAGGCCCTGCACGACGCCCGCCGGCGATCCCGTCGCCTCGATGTACACGTCGCAGCCGTAGCCGCCGGTCAGCCCCTGCACGACCGCCAGCGCGTCCTCGTCGCGCGGGTTGATCGCCACGTCGGCGCCGAAGCCGCGGGCCAATTCCAACCGCTCCGGCACCATGTCGACGACGATCAGCTTCTTCGGCGTCTTGAGCTTGGCGACCTGCACCATCATCAGCCCGATCGGCCCGGCGCCGGCGATCACCACCACGTCGTCCAACTGCACGTCGCCGCGCTGCACCGTGTGGATGGCGCAGGACAGCGGCTCGATGATCGCCGCGTCTTCCAGCCGCATGCTGGGCGGGATGACGTGGACGCGCGCCGTCCGGGGGAGCAGCATGTACTCGGCCATCCCGCCGTCGGCGACCTGGCGCTGGAAGCCGAAGATGTTGTGCACCTCGCACATCCAGTACTTCCCGGAACGGCAGAAGCGGCAGCGGTCGCAGGGCACGATCTGCTCGGCGATCACGGTGTCGCCGGGCTGCACGCCGAAATGCTCGGCGGCGTCGGGGCCGAGGTCGTCGACCACGCCGAAGAACTCGTGCCCGGGGATCACCGGCGGCTTGACGTAGGCGGGCATGCCCGTCGCCGCGTCGCCCCAGAACATCTTGGCGCCGCCCCAGCACTTGCAGTCGCTGGCGCAGATGCCGCAGGCGGAGATGCGGATCACCATCTCCCGCGGGCCGGGATGCGGGCGGGCGACCTGCTCGACCCGGTAGTCCTCGGGGCCGTGGCACACGACGGCGGTCATGCGGTTGTTCTGGCTCATGTCCGGCGCTCACGTCCCTTGGAGATGGCGGGCAGGACCATCCTGTCCTTCACGGCCGTCTGCACGTCTAGCACGAAGGCGGCGATGCGTGCGTTGGTCACGGCGCCGCGGTCCCGAGAGCCACGGTTCTCATTGTTGCCTGGCCGCGGTGGTGGTTCCGGAAGGCCGAGGGCGGCATCGACTTCTGCGCCAGGAACTGGCGGTTGAAGTTGGACAGGTTGCTGAACCCGACCTCGAAGCAGATGTCGGTGATGCGGCGCTGGCTGCCGACCAGCAGCTCGCACGCCCGGCCGATGTGCAGGCCGTTGACGTAGGACACGAAGGTCATGCCGGTGTGGCGCTGGAACGCCCGGCAGAAGGCGCTGGGGCTGTAGCCGCTGAGCGCCGCGAGGTCCGTCTCGCGCAGGTCGTGGCCGAGGTTGCGTCCGATATGCGCCAGCACGTGGTTGAGCGGCTGGTTGGCGGTCTCCGCCGGCACCGGGCGGTAGCCGGCGCTGGCCAGCGGGCGGCGCCCGTCGTCCGCCTGCAGCAGGCCGAGCAGCGCGAACAGCAGCTCGATCCGCCGTCCGCCGCCGGCGGTGAGCAGCTCGTCCATGACCGGCCGGGCCGCGCGGCCGGTTTGCGGGGCGAACTCGACGCCGCGGGCGGCCTCCGCCAGCAGCGCCTTGAGGAACGCCATCTCGGGAAACAGCGCCGCGACGCCGGCGGCGAACTCCTCCGTGAACTGCAGCACCAGGCAGCGCTGGCTGATCGCGGCGCCCGCCGGCACGTCGCTGATCCAGTTGTGCGGCAGGTTCGGCCCGGTCAGCACGAGGTTGCCCGGCTGGAACGTGCCGATATGGTCGCCGACAAAGGCGCGGCCGGTGGTCGCCGTGATCAGGTGGATCTCGTATTCCGGGTGGAAATGCCAGCGCACGGTGCGGAACGGGTAGCCATGCGACCAAACCTTGAACGACCCGTTGCGCGGCACCTCGACCAGTTCCAGGTCCGGTCCGGGCACATGTCCATGCCGGGTGTAGGAAGCCGCCATGCCGACCGCTAGCGGCCGGCGCGAAGGACGAGCTTGGGCTGGCGGCGGAGGCTGGGTCGGCGCATTCTCATCCCTTTCTGCCGTGCCCATGGCAGGTATCTGCCGTGCCGATCATTCGTTTGGATGATGAATACGAACGCATCGCAGAAACCGCAACGCTGTTTTGGCGGACGTCTTGATACTATTTTGCGGCCTGGGGGCGGGTCAGGGAAGGAAACACGATGGATTTCGCCGCCAATGCGCGGGGGTGCCAACATAATGCCAGCCCAGCAGGGACGCCGCTCGACGGCGCCGGCAAGCCCCGGTAACTTCCGGTGAAGCGGGAGGGTTCACATGTCGGCTGCGGGGATGACCACACAAGCGGCGGGCGGCTGGCGCTATGACAACGTGGCCCGGGCGTTCCATTGGCTGATCGTCGCCATGCTCGTCGCGCAGTACTCCGTCGCGCTGCTGCTCGGGGCCATCCTGCCGAAATCGGCGGAGGGCGCGCTGATCACCTGGCATTTCTCCATGGGGTCATCCGTGTGCGTGGTCATGCTGGCGCGATTGGCGTGGCGCCTCACGCACCCGGCGCCGCCTCCGCCCGCGGACCTTTCGCCCGGCCTGCGGCTGCTGTCCCGCGCGACGCATTGGGCGTTCTATGCCGGGTATATCGTCTTGCCGGTGCTGGGCTGGGCCGCCGCGTCGGCGGACGGCGCCCGGGTACGCCTGGCCGGGCTGATCCCGCTGCCGCTGCTGGTGCCCAAAGATGATCCGTTCGGCAAGGCCATGCAGACCGTACATCCCGTCATCGCGATCACGCTGCTGGCGCTGATCGCGCTGCACGTCGCGGGCGCGCTGTACCATGCGTTCATCAAGCGGGACGGGGTGGTGGGGCGCATTCTGCCGGGGCGGGGCGCTGGGGCGGCGTGACACCTTCGCCGAGGCTGGCGGGATTGACGACCGGCTGCCTCCGCGTGGCGTACTCTACGGCGGACGTGCAAGCCGTTGCGGCGTTCGTGGCCGCCGAGTACGACCTGCACGGTCCCCTTGAGTGCAGCCTGGTGAACCGCGGCTTCAATGACACCTTTGCCGTGCATGCGCCCGGCCACGGCCGCTTCCTGCTGCGGCTGTCCGGCGAGCGCCGCCGCGGCCCGGCGGATGTTGCGGGGGAGACGGATTTCCTGGCCCACCTGGACGCGGCAGGCGTGCCGGCCGCAGCGGGGCTGCCGACGCGCGATGGGGCGCTGTTCACCGCAGCGGTCCTCCCGGAAGGGCCGCGCCCGGCGGTGCTGTTCCGCCGTGCCGAAGGCCGCGTTCCGCAACTCGACGCGCCGGAGGACGCCCGCGTGCAAGGCGCGACGCTGGCCCGCATCCACGACGCGGCAGAGGGTTTTCCCGGCCGGGAAGCCGGGCTCTACCGCCTGGACCTGGATCACCTGCTGCATCGGCAACTCGCCGTCGTGTCGGAATTGAGCACTCTCACGGGAGAGGCGCGCGATGCTTTGGCTGGGTTGGCATCGCGGCTGGCGGCGGGCGTCACGGCACTCGACGGCTTGAGCTGGACTCGCTGCCACGGGGATTGCCACGGTTTGAACGCCCGCATCGCCACCGCCGGGCCGAACGCGGGCGAGGCCACGTTTTTCGACTTCGACGACGGCGGCTTCGGCTACCTGGCCTATGACCTCGCTGTGCATCTCTGGGCGCAGGTGTCGTTCGGACGCCAGCGCATCGCGATGTGGCACGCCTTCATCGACGGCTACCGCGCCGTGCGGCCCATCGCGCCGGCCGATCTCGACGCCGTGCATCTGTTGGTGCCCATCCGGCACATCTGGCTCATGGGCGAAATGGCGGGACGCCTCGACGAATGGGGAAGCGAGGGCATGTCCACGGCATGGCTCGACCGGCAAGTGGAGTTCCTCCGGTCGTGGGAGGCTGACAAGCTGTCCGACCGCCTATTATAGGGGCCTTTCGCAGGAGCATGACATGACGCAAGACGAGTTGAAGGCCTGGGCGCTCAAGAGCGGCTGGCAGATGATCGGCGGCCACCCGAGCCTCACCAAGCCGTCATCGCCCAAGGAGGCGATCGTCCGCATGGTGCTCAAGGCAACCGTGGTGCATATCGAGGCGAAGAAGCCGGCCGGGAAATGGGAGAAGCTGAGCGGCGAAAGCTACGCCAAGGTGGCAGCGGACGAAGAGACCGGCGTGCCCGGCGGCCTCAAGCTGGAAACCATCCCGGGCTTCCGCATGCTGATGCAGGAAAACCGCGACCGCCAGGTGTTCGCGAACATGGGCGGCTAGCCTGCCGCCCGCCCGGATGCCATCGTCCGCGATTCCGTAGCCGAGGCAGCGGCTGCCGCCCGTTACGATGACCAAGCCCTGCGTCACGTCTGCCCGTCCGCTGGCAATGCCCGCAGGCGCCGGGCGTGGGTGGCCGTGGCCTGCGGAAGCTCCTGCGCGAGGCGTTCCAGCAACACGTCGGGCGTGGCGCCCGCTTGCTCGGCCAAGTGCTTCAACTGCTCCGGCGTGGGCACGGCCGCCAGTTCCTTGGCAGTGGCCGGCAGTTGCTCGCCCTGAGCCGTCCACGACCCGACCTGCTCCGCCAACCCGGGGTTTTCCAATTGCGCCAAAAGCGCCGGCAAGCCGCCGCCCGCAGCGCCTTGGGTCACGCCCAGCAACCAGGCCAGCGGCCCCAGGATCTGACCCCTGCGCACGGAGTACGTGCGGGCGCTCGCCCGTCCGCCAGCACCGCGGGCATGCTCGTGAACTTGGATGCTGGCCAGGAGATCATCGCTGAACTAGCCTCGCGCCGCAGCCCGACAGGCGTGGTTCACACGCTTGCGCGGCTGCAGGGAGGGGCAACATGAAACGACGCAAGATGTCCAGGATGGGCGCATTTTTGGCGCTGCCTGCGGCGGCTCTGCTTACGGCGATGGCCGCCGCGCAGGCCGCGCCGATGGCGATCACCGAGAATGGCAGCATCGCCGGCAAGGCCGCCGAAGGAATGAACGAGTTCCTTGGCATACGCTACGCCGCGCCGCCTGTCGGCAACCTGAGATGGCAACCGCCGCAACCTCTGCCCCAAGCGCTGTTCAACGAGACCGCCGCAAGCTTCGGACCGCATTGCCCTCAGCCCGCATCACCCTTCGGCATTGCCACGACCACTGAAGACTGCCTGTACTTGAACGTTTACACGCCGGCCGCCGTCCGTCCGGTGAACGCGCGGCCGCTGCCGGTGATGGTCTGGATTCACGGCGGAGCACTCGTCACGGGCGAGAGCGACGACTATGATCCGGTGAAGCTGGTGACCGAGGGCCGCGTGATCGTGGTGACGATCAACTACCGGCTCGGCTATCTCGGCTTCTTGGCGGAGGCCGGCCTGGACGCCGAGGGCCACGTCGCCGCAAACTACGGCCTGCAGGACCAGCAGTTCGCGCTCGACTGGGTTCAGCGGAACATCAAGGGTTTCGGCGGCGACGCCTCGCGCGTCACGGTGTTCGGCGAGTCGGCCGGCGGGCTCAGCGTGCTGTCCAACCTCGTTTCGCCGACTGCCTATGGACTGTTCAGCCGAGCAATCGTCGAGAGCGGCGCCTACGTCCTGAACCTGCCCGACCTGGCGACAGCCGAGACAGCGGGCAACGCGCTGGCGACGAGCCTCGGCTGCGCCGTGGGCGACACCGCTTGCCTGCGCGCCTTGCCGGTCTCGGCGATCCTGGTCCCCGAGGGAGCCGCTGGCTTGAACGTCGTCACGATCGTCGATGGAACGACGGTTCCCCAGTCGATCAACACCGCGCTCAAAGCCGGACAGTTCATCCAGGTCCCGTTGCTCAACGGCTCGAACCAAGACGAGGGCCGGCTTTTCACCGTGCCGGCCGCGGCCCTGACGGCAGCGGATTATCCGGCAGTCCTTGCGCAGACATACGGAGCGACCGTCGGGCCGCTGGTCGAGGCCCAGTATCCGCTCGCCGACTACCCGCAGCCGGTGCTGGCGTTGGCGGCCGCGACCGGCGATCATCTCTTCTCCTGCACAGCGCGCCAAGTGGACCGTTGGGCGTCGCAATATGTGCCGGTTTACGCCTACGAGTTCAACGACGAGAACGCCCCCGAATACTCGCTGCCGCCGACAACCTACCCGTTCGGCGCGACCCATGCCACCGAGCTGCAGTTTCTTTTCAATCTCCCCGAGCTGCCGGGCACCCCGGCGCTCACGGCCGCCGAGAACAAGCTTTCGACCACAATGGTGAAGTATTGGACCAACTTCGCCGCCGCCACGTCGCCCGACAAGGGCGCCCTGCCGTTTTGGGAACCGTATGCGGCGGGGTCCGACATCTTTCAATCGCTGCTTCCGCCGAGGCCGGCGCCGGAGTACGGCTTCGCGGCAAATCACAAGTGCTCGTTCTGGGATTCGTTGACCAACCCCGAGTAGGATCAGGGCCTATGTGAAAGTCGGTCCTGACCTTCAGAACGCCAAAGCGGCGCTTTGAAATGGCAAGCTCCGGCTCGAACTGAAAGGGGCCGTGCCGCCATAGGCGGCACGGCCCTCCAGAGTCAGGCTAGTCACCGCTGAAAAGCTGAATAAACCAGATTTTCAGCGGCCTAAGCGCAACCTCAGGCCGCGCTTAGTAGTCCATGTCGCCCATGCCGCCGCCCTGCTGCGGCAGGGACTGCGCGCGCTTCTCCGGGCGCTCCGCCACCATCGCCTCCGTGGTGATCAGCAGGCCCGCGACCGAAGCCGCGTTCTGCAGCGCGACGCGCACGACCTTGGTCGGGTCGATGATGCCGGCTTCGACCAGGTTCTTATAGGCGTTGGTCTGGGCGTCGTAGCCATAGGCGTACTCGGGGTTGTCCAGCACCTTGCCGCCGATCACCGCGCCGTCTTCGCCGGCGTTCTCGGCGATCTGCCGCAGCGGGGCCTGCACCGCCTTGCGCACGATCTCGATGCCGAACTTCTGGTCCTCGTTCTCGGCGTTGAGCTGTGCGAGGATCAGGCTGGCGCGGGCGAGCGCCACGCCGCCGCCGGGCACGATGCCTTCTTCAACGGCCGCGCGGGTCGCGTGCAGCGCGTCGTCCACCCGGTCCTTGCGCTCCTTCACCTCGACCTCGGTGCCGCCGCCGACGCGGATCACCGCGACGCCGCCCGCGAGCTTGGCCAGGCGTTCCTGCAGCTTCTCCCGGTCGTAGTCGCTGGTGGTCTCCTCGACCTGCGCGCGGATCTGCTCGACCCGGCCCTTGATCTGGTCGGAGGCGCCCGCGCCCTCGATGACGGTGGTGTTCTCCTTCTCGATCAGCACCCGCTTGGTCTGGCCCAGCATGTCGAGCGTGACGCTCTCCAGCTTGATGCCGAGGTCCTCGCTGATGACCTGGCCGCCGGTCAGCACGGCGATGTCTTCCAGCATCGCCTTGCGCCGGTCGCCGAAGCCCGGCGCCTTCACGGCCGCAACCTTCAAGCCGCCGCGCAGCTTGTTGACCACGAGCGTCGCCAGCGCCTCGCCCTCGATGTCCTCGGCGATGATCAGCAGCGGGCGGCTGGACTGCACGACCGCCTCCAGCAGCGGCAGCAGCGCCTGCAGGCCCGACAGCTTCTTCTCGTGGATCAGGATGTAGGGGTTGTCGAGGTCGACCGTCATCTTCTCGGCGTTGGTGATGAAATACGGGCTGAGGTAGCCGCGGTCGAACTGCATGCCCTCCACGACCTCGAGCTCGGTCTCCATGCCCTTGGCTTCCTCGACGGTGATGACACCCTCGTTGCCGACCTTCTGCATGGCCTCGGCGATCATGCGGCCGATCTCGGCCTCGCCGTTGGCGGAGATGGTGCCGACCTGCGCCGTCTCGGCCTCGGTGGTGATCTTCTTGGTGCGCTTGGCGAGTTCCTCGACGAGCGCCGTCACCGCCTTGTCCACGCCGCGCTTCAGGTCCATCGGCGCCATGCCGGCGGCAACGGCCTTGCCGCCTTCCCGCACGATGGCCTGGGCCAGCACGATGGCCGAGGTCGTGCCGTCGCCGGCGACGTCGTTGGTCTTGCTGGCGACTTCGCGCACCATCTGCGCGCCCATGTTCTCGAACTTCTCGGCCAGCTCGATCTCTTTGGCGACCGTCACGCCGTCCTTGGTGATGCGCGGTGCGCCGAAGCTCTTGTCGATGACGACGTTGCGGCCCTTCGGCCCCAGCGTCACCTTCACGGCGTCGGCGAGGATGTCCACGCCGCGCAGCATGCGGGCGCGTGCGTCGTCGCCGAAGCGAACGTCTTTGGCTGCCATGTGATTGTTCCCTTGTTGTTGCTTGAGTTGGGGCTGCTTACGCGGCCGAGGCGCCTTCGATCACGCCCATGATGTCGCTTTCCTTCATGATCAGCAGCTCTTCGCCGTCGAGCTTGACCTCGGTGCCGGACCACTTGCCGAACAGCACGCGGTCGCCGGCCTTCACGTCCAGGTCGACGATGGCGCCCTGCTCGTTGCGGGCGCCCGGCCCGGCGGCGATCACCTCGCCCTCCATCGGCTTTTCCTTGACGGTGTCGGGGATGATGATCCCGCCGGCGGACTTTTCCTGGGGCGTGATGCGGCGGACGACGACGCGGTCGTGCAATGGGCGGAACTTCATGCGGTTGACTCCAAATGGGAATGATGCGCCGGGGGCGGCGGCTTTGCCGGCCCTGCAAGCGCATCGACGCGGCCCGACGTTAGCACTCTCTTGCTCAGACTGCTAACACTGATTGAAAGTCGATGGGTTTGCGGGGCAGGCCGGCGTTGCCGCTCCTGCAAGGTGCTGACCGGCTTCCATGACGGCGCCGCACCGCTCTCCGCGGCGCCGTCCGTCGTTCTTACTGCTTGGGCGGAGCGTCCCGGTCGTGCACCTCGGCCGGCGGGTGCGTGGCCTCGACGGCGGTGAAGGCTTCCAGGATGCGGTAGCTGTGCTCGGCGCCCTTCGGGACGATCCAGGAGCTTCCAGCCTGAAGCAAGACGGTCTGCCCTTCCAAAATCAGTTCCGCCCGGCCGGACACCACGTAGCCCACCGTCTCGTACTCCCGGTGGACCGGCGGCAACGGGTCGGCCGGCATGATGCCGTCCCATAGGCGCATGGAGAGCGCACGGCCGCCGGCGAGGTAGCGTTGGCCCTCGGCCCCTTTGGGCGCATGGCCCGCCTCGACTTTGGTGACGCTGGTATCGGCCATGCCTGCTGCTCCTGTCAAAAACGCCGGCCTGCGCCGGATGCAGTGTTAACCGGGACCGCAGGCGGCGGTTGCAGCCGACTTGTCGTGCTGCTGGGACAGCCCCTGGCACCCGCGAGTCGACTGCGCCTACGCATTGTAATGCACGTAAAGGTAGCTGCGTCCGCCGGCATTGCCCGGGGTGAGGCTCAGTTTGCCTTGCGCGTCGGCGAGGCCGAGGCCGGCAAAGGTCAGGGAGCCGTTGACCGGCGTGCCCGCCCCGGCGAACGCCGCGTGCAGGGTCGCCCCGGTGTGGCCCGCAGCCCCCTCGTTAGCGGCCCAGACGGTGGCGCTTCGGCCCGGCACGTAGCCCCATAGCGTCGCGCTGTCGCCGGGGTGGAAATTGACGAGCGTGTCCCAGGTGGTGCCGGCGGTGCCGTCGAGGAAAAAGGTGTCGGTGCCGCCGTCCGCCCCTGTGGCGCCGGTCACGAAGTTGGACCCGAGGCCGCCGTCCAGCACGTTGCTGCCCCCGCTCGCCGTGAGCGCGTCGTTGCCCGCGCCGCCTCCCAGGAACACGTTCGGCCCGAAGGCGGTGATGCTGGCGCCGTCCGGGCTGGCCCAGATGTATTGCGACTGCAGCGTGCTGACCGGCCCGGCGTATTGCTGCCCGGCGCTGGTTCCCGCGGCCCCCGTCACGGTGTCCGTGCAGGAGAACGCCGGGATGGCCTGGCTCGTGGAGGTGGTCGTGATATCCAGGCCCTGGCCGCTGGAGGCCGAGGGCGCGACCCGGAAGTCGCTTTGCGCGTAGGTGCCGGCGAACTTGAACTGCGCCGCCTGCGCGCCGCCGCCATACGTGATGGCGAGCAGGTGCGAGCCGGGATCGTAGGTGAAGCCCGCGACGGCGACAGCGCCGTTCAGCGTGATCACGTCGCCGGCCTGGAACCCCGCAACCGTCGCGCCGAACGGGTTGCCGGGCGTGCCGTAGGAGGTGCTCACGCCGCGGTCGATGACGAGCGCGGCGTTGCCGTCCAGGAAGTTGACGCCGCCGCTCACGGGCGTGGTGTGGAAATAGAGCTGGCCGCTGGCCACGTCGAAGATGCCGCTCGCCGGGCCGGCGATCTCGGCTTGAGCGTCCGACGCCGCAGCCCCCGGCGTGCCGCGCACGGACAGCAGGCCCGAGCCTGCGTAGCTGCCCTTGAAGCTGGCGCTGGCGGCGCGTCCGGCGGTGCCCGTCACCTCGATCACGCCGTTGTTCGTGGTGTTCAGGTTGCCGGTGCCGCTGCTGCTGTAGCCGTAATAGCCGCCCGACGTGAACTGGCTGCCGCTTCCGACGCTCACCATCGCGCCGGCGGCGTTCACGAAGCCGCCGCTGGCCGTGATGGGCTGCAGCCTGAACAGGCTGCCGTTCTGCACCGTGATCGAGCCTTGGTTGACGAGCGTCGCCGGCTTGGTGGCCGACATCACAATGTCCGCGGCACCCGGCGCCGCGGCGGAGCCGGCCTGGATGGCGCCATTGTTGACGAACTGGTCCTGCATCACCCATTCGAGGGTGCCCGGGCCGGTGACGGCGATGACGCTCCCGCCGTCCAGCGCGATGTTGTCGGTGGCCAGGCCGGCCGAAGCGCCCGGTATGGCGAACTGGTAGGTGCCGGTTGTGAGGAGGGCAAGGCCGGCGCCCAGGCTGCCGATGCTTGGATTGCCGCTGCCCACGACCAGCGTGTCGCCGGGGACGAAGGCGGTCCCGTCCGTGTACTGGGCGGGATCAAGGATGTACGTCCCCGAAGCGCCTTTCCAGGCATGTGTCGTCGGCATCGCCTGACCCTCGCCTCGCAATGGCAGGTATGGTCATACCAGGAACGCCCGGTCGGGCAACCGCCGTTTCAGCGGGCGTCCTGAGCCCTGTCCCGGCCGCGGCCCATGCCCGTCCGGGTTCTCCCAAGATGGCGGGCGTGCATTTCGTGGGCTTGCGTCCGGCGCGGCGTGGCGGCACACCCCGCGGCCATGCCGCCGATCATCTCCGTCGCCAACCTTTCGAAAATCTACAGCTCCGGCTTCCAGGCCCTGCGGAACGTCAGCCTGGACATCCGGCGCGGCGAGATCTTCGCGCTGCTCGGCCCGAACGGGGCCGGCAAGACCACGCTGATCGGCGCCATCTGCGGCATCGTCCGGCCCAGCGCCGGCACCATCTCGGCCGACGGCCACGACATCGTCCGCGACTTCCGCGCCGCCCGCGCGAAGATCGGCCTGGTCCCGCAAGAGCTGACCACCGACGCGTTCGAAACGGTCTGGGCCACGGTGAGCTTCAGCCGCGGCCTGTTCGGCAAGGCCCCGAACCCGGCCCACATCGAGAAGACGCTCAGGAGCCTCTCGCTGTGGGACAAGAAGGACAGCCGGATCATGGCGCTGTCCGGCGGGATGAAGCGCCGGGTGCTGATCGCCAAGGCCCTGTCGCACGAGCCGGCGATCCTGTTCCTCGACGAGCCGTCCGCCGGGGTGGACGTGGAGCTGCGCCAGGACATGTGGCGGCTGGTGCGCGGGCTGCGCGACGACGGCGTCACCGTCATCCTCACCACCCACTACATCGAGGAGGCCGAGGAGATGGCCGACCGCGTTGGCGTGATCCGCCAGGGCGAGATCATCCTGGTGGAAGAGAAGGCCGAGCTGATGCGCAAGCTCGGGCGCAAGCAGCTCACCCTGCAGTTGCAGGCGCCGCTGGAGCACCTCCCGCCGGCGTTCGACGCCTACCGCCTGGAGCTGGCCCGGGGGGGCACGGAACTCGTCTACACCTACGACACGCGGGGGGAGCGCACGGGGATCACCGCCCTGCTCCGCGACCTCGGCGCGGCCGGCATCCGGTTCAAGGACCTGCAGACCAGCCAAAGCTCGCTTGAGGACATCTTCATCGGGCTGCTGCAGGAGCGGGCATGAACATCCACGCGGTCCGGGCGATCTACGGCTTCGAGATGGCGCGCACCCGGCGCACGCTGCTGCAAAGCATCGTGGCGCCGGTGATCTCGACGTCGCTGTACTTCGTGGTGTTCGGCGCCGCCATCGGCAGCCGCATCAGCACGGTCGATGGCGTGCCGTACGGCGCGTTCATCGTGCCGGGCCTGGTGATGCTGTCGCTGCTGACGCAGAGCATCGCCAACGCCTCCTTCGGCATCTACTTCCCGCGCTTCTCCGGCACGATCTACGAACTCCTGTCCGCCCCCATCTCCCCGTTCGAGATCGTGCTGGGCTACGTGGGTGCTGCCGCGACCAAGTCGATCGCGCTCGGCGCCATCATCCTGCTGACGGCGTCCCTGTTCGTGCCGCTGCGGATCGGGCACCCGGGCTGGATGCTGCTGTTCCTCGTCCTGACCGCCGCGACGTTCAGCCTGTTCGGCTTCATCATCGGGCTGTGGGCGGACGGGTTCGAGAAACTGCAGCTCGTGCCGCTGCTGGTGGTGACGCCGCTCACCTTCCTGGGCGGCAGCTTCTACTCCGTGGACATGCTGCCGCCGGCCTGGCGGACCGTCACCCTGCTCAACCCGGTGCTGTACCTGGTCAGCGGCTTCCGCTGGAGCTTCTTCGGCCAGGCGGATGTGAGCGTCGGCGCCAGCCTCGGCATGACCCTCGCCTTCCTGTGCGGCTGCCTCGCGCTCGTGACCTGGATGTTCAAGACGGGATACCGGCTAAAAAGCTGAGCGCCTTGCGGCTTTCCGGCCTGAATGCCTAACCGTTCTTGCGTCCCTGGCAAAGAACGATCGGGGTTGAGAGCGCGTAGGCAAACCCGCTGCCCTGGTACACGTCCGAGTTCATCACCCCGGTCGGCAGCACAAAGGACCCGCTGATCACGGATGGCTGGTTGGCCGTGGTCATCAGCGTCCAACTGAACGTGCAGGTCTGTGCCGGGGCGTCGGGATCGGTGTGGCTGCACAGCAGCTCCGCCCCGCCCGCGACCGCCATCCCGGCGCAACTGAACGGCGCCCGGGCCAGCGCCGGCGTGCCTGGCAACGCGGCCAGGCACAGCACCAATGCTGCCTCCTTCGCCCTCATTCCCATCCGACCACGCTCCCAACAATTCCGCACGGACGCCACCCTAGCCAAAACTCATAAGCATCGCTATGATCTGTATAGCCATGATGAGCCAAGTTTCAAACGGGATCGTTGCCGCCATGCATGGCGACGAAGACCTGATCGACCAAGCGGACCTGCTGCCCACCATCGGCTTCGTCCTGCACGACGTCGGGCGGCTGATGCGCAAGCGGTTCGAGCAGCAGGCGGCCCACCTCGGCTTTACCCGGTCGCAGTGGCTGGTGCTGCTGCATCTGGCCAAGAACGAGGGCATCCATCAGGCCGGGCTGGCGGAGATCCTGGAGGTCGAGCCGATCACCCTGGTCCGCATCCTCGACAAGCTGGAAAGCCGCGGCCTGATCGAGCGGCGGCAGCATCCGACCGACCGCCGGCTTTGGCTGCTGTTCCTCGATCCCAAGGCGCATTCGAGCTTGGAGACGCTGCAGGCCATCGGCGAGGTCACGCGGTCGGAGGCGCTGGCCGGGCTGTCGGGGGCCGACCGGGCGGCGCTGCTCGGGATGTTGGACGCCGTCAAGGCGAACCTGGTCGAGGCCTGCGCCCGGCCCAGCGCCCGGAAAAAGGCGAGTTGAACTCTCACGAGTATTAGAGCCATGGACACGAACAACACCAGCATCGTCGATGACAGCCCGCTCACGCGCGTGGAGGCGCCCGCCCAGCCCCAGCCCCAGCCGCCTGTCCGGCCCCCCGCGGCCCGGCGGCGCCGGGTGCTGCGTCCGCTGCTGTTCGCGCTGCTGCCCGTGGCATTGGCCGTTGGGGCCTATGAATACGTCCTCGGCGGCCAGGTCATGTCCACGGACAACGCCTATGTGCAGGCGCAGTCGGTCGGCGTGTCGACCGACGTGTCGGGCCTGGTCGATTCCATCGAGGTGCACGACAACCAGCACGTGAAGAAGGGCGACGTGCTGTTCCGGCTGCGCGACGCCTCGTTCCGCATCGCGCTGGAGGGCGCGCAGGGGCAGCTCGGCGCCGTGCGGAACCAGGTGCTGACGCAGCAGGCCTCCTACCGGCAGTCCGTGGTGCAAACCGAGCAGGCGAAGGCGGACCTTCCTTACTACGAAACGGTGTTCAAGCGGCAGCAGGACCTGGTGTCCAGCGTCGTCGCGTCGCGCGCCAACTTCGACCAGGCGCAGCACGACCTGACGGCGATCCGGCAGAAGGTGGCGGTGGCGGAGGCGCAGGCGCAGGCCATGCTGGCGCAGCTCGGCTACGACGCGAACCAGCCGATGGAGGACAACCCGTTCTACAAGCAGGCCAAGGCCGCGGTGGACTCGGCGCAGCGCGACCTGAGCGACACCGTGGTGCGGGCGCCGTTCGACGGCACCGTGACCAACGTGGACTCGCTGCAGGCCGGCAGCTACCTGCGTGCGGCGCAGGCGGGGTTCAGCCTGATCTCCGACACCGACCTGTGGGTCGAGGCCAGCCCGAAAGAGACGGAGCTGACCTACGTCGAGCCGGGCCAGAAGGCGGTCGTGACGGTGGACACCTACCCGGGCACCGAGTGGACCGGCACCGTCGAGAGCATCAGCCCGGCCTCCGGCTCCTCCTTCTCGCTGCTGCCGGCGCAGAACACCACGGGCAACTGGGTGAAGGTCGTGCAGCGCATCCCGATGCGCGTGCGGCTGGATCTGTCCGGCCACAAGCCGCCGCTGCGGGTGGGCATGAGCGTGGTGGTGGAGGTCGATACCGGCCACGCGCGCGGCCTGCCGACCGCCTTGCAGGCGCTGCTGGACCGGGTGCGCGGCCGCCATGTCTAGCACAATGGCTTTGGCGCCGGTGCCTGCGATTCCTGGGCGCGTCGCCAACCGCGGGGCGATCACCGCCTGCGTGATCCTGTCGGTGGTCATGCAGGCGCTGGACACCACCATCGCCAACGTGGCGCTGCCCTACATCCAGGGCAGCGTGGCGGCCAGCGCGGACCAGATCAACTGGGTCCTGACCTCCTACATCACCGCGGCGGCGATCATGACCCCGCCGTCCGGCTACCTGGCCGCGCGCTTCGGGCGCAAGCGCATGCTGCTGGTCTCGGTTGCCGGGTTCGTCTTCGCCTCCGTGCTGTGCGGCATCTCCCAGTCGCTGGTGCAGATCGTGGCGTTCCGCCTGCTGCAGGGCTTCTTCGGCGCGGCGCTGGTGCCGCTGTCGCAGTCGATCCTGCTCGACATCTACTCGGCCGAGGAGCGCGGGTCGGCGATGGCGCTGTTCGGCGTGTCCGTGATGGTGGGGCCGGTGCTCGGCCCGGTGATCGGCGGGTGGCTGACGGACAACATCAGTTGGCGCTGGGTGTTCTACATCAACGTCGGCATCGGCGCGGTGGCCTTCGCCGGGATCAGCGCCTTCGTCACGGAAACCCGGGCCGACCTGCGGAGCCGGCTCGACTGGCTCGGCTTCGGCGCGCTCAGCCTCGCCATCGCGTCCCTGCAGATCTTCCTGGACCGGGGCGAGCAGCTCGACTGGTTCTCCTCGGGCGAGATCGTGATCGAGGCGCTGATCGCCGCTTGCGCGTTCTACGTGTTCCTGGTGCACATCTTCACGAGCGACAAGCCGTTCGTGAACCCGCGCCTGTTCATGGACCGGAACTTTGCCTTGGGCATCGTCTTCATCTTCATCGTCGGCATCACCTACCTCGCCTCCATGGCGCTGATGACGCCGTTCCTGCAGACCTTGATGGGCTACCCCGTGGTGACGGCCGGGCTGGTCATGGGACCGCGCGGGATCGGCACGATGGCGTGCATGTTCGCCGTGGGCAAGCTGATCGGCCGCGTCGAGATCCGCTGGCTGCTGCTGATGGGGCTGGGCCTGACCGCCTGGGCCATGTTCGACATGACGGGCTGGACCAGCAGCGTGTCGGAGGCGCGGATCGTGACCACAGGCTTCATCCAAGGGGCCGGGCTGGGCTTCCTGTTCGTGCCGCTGTCGGTGGTGACGTTCGCGACCTTGCCGGCGGCCAGCCGCGGCGACGGGACCGGGCTGTACAACCTTTCGCGCAACATCGGGTCGAGCGTCGGCATCTCGGTGGTCACGGCGCTGCTGGCCGAGAACGTGCAGGTCAACCATGCCGATATCGCCGCCTACATCACGCCGTTCAACCCGCTGCTGCACACGCCGGCGATGGAGCAGGCGATGAGCCCATACTCCGCGGCGGGCCGGGCGCCGCTCGACGCGATGATCACCTCGCAGGCGACGATGATCAGCTACATGGACGACTTCAAGCTGATGATGGTGATCTGCTTGGTGGTGATGCCGCTGGTGTTCCTGCTGCGCCGGTCCGCCGGGCCGGTGGAAGTGGACCATTCCGCCGTCATGGAATGACCAAGCGGGGAGGGGGCCGTCAGCTCCGGACGTCCATCGCGGCGCGAAGGCCGTCGCTCGCCGTGTTGAAGCAGAAGGAGGTCGCGAAGATGCACAGGCCCGGCAAGGTGGCGAGCACCGGCTGCGAGTAGATCGCGGTGCGCAGCGTGTTCAGCATGAGGCCCCACTCGGCCTCCGGCGGCTTGGTGCCGAGGCTCAGGAACGACAGCCCGGCGGCCAGGATCATCGAGGCGCCGATGAGGCTGGTGGCATGGACGAAGATGGGGCCGAGCACGTTGGGCAGCACCCGCACGATCACCGCCGCCCCGGCGCCGCTGGCCCGCGCGGACTCCACGTAATCCAGGTTCCGCACGCCCGTGGTGACGGTCTCCGCCACCCGGATGATCTGCGGGATGAACACGAGCGACAGCGACAGGATGGCGTTGTAGATGCCCGCCCCCAGCGCCCCGCTGATGGCGACGGCCAGCAGCGCGGAGGGGAAGGCGTAGAATACGTCGGTCGCCCGCATGATCGCCATGTTCACCCAGCCGCCGGCAAAGCCCGCCATCACGCCCAGCACGCCGCCGATTCCAAGCGAGACCAGCACCGGGGCGATGCCCATCAGCCAGGACAGCCGCCCGCCGCAGATGAGACGGGACAGCATGTCGCGCCCCGGCTCGTCCGTGCCGAGCGGGTGGCCCATGAAGCCCGGCGGCTTCAAGCGGCGCAGCATGCTCCGTGGAACATCGGGCATTTCACCGGCGGCTCGTCCTCCGGCGCCGGGGCGGCGGTCGCGGCGGGGACGGCGCTGTTCGCGTGGGGTCGGACACCGGCGGCTCGGTGCGGCTGCCGGCGGCGGCGTGCGGGCTTGCCGGCATCAAGCCGACCTTCGGGCTGGTGAGCCGGGCGGGGATCTTGCCCAACTGCTGGTCGCTCGACGTGGCGGGGCCGCTGTGCTGGACCGCCGAGGACGCGGCAACCGTGCTGCGCGAGATCGCCGGCATGACCCGGCGGACCCGTGCAGCACGCAGGCGCCGAGCGTGGATTACCTCGCCGGGCTGCGGGCGGGCGTGCGGGGCTTGCGGATCGGCGTCGTGCGGGAGTTCGGCCCGGGGGCGCCCACGCCCGACCCGGCCAACGCGGCGGGGATCGAGGCGATGGCCGACGTGCTGGCCGGGCTGGGGGCGGAGATCGCGGAGGCGCACCTGCCGGCGCCGCTCTCGCAGTATGAAGGCGTGACCTCGGTCATCAACTGGTCGGAAAGCTACTCGATCCACGAGCGCGACTTCCTGGAGCGCGGGGCAGCAATGGGCCAGGCGCTGCGGGACAAGATGATGAGCGGGTTCACCGTGCGCGCCGCCGACTACCTGGCGGCGCAGCGGCAGCGGCGCAGCCTGGCGCTGAGCACGGATGCTATACTCCGTCCACGTGAGAACCCGGAAACTTCGCACCTCCGAAATGCCGTTGATATCAGGGTCGACTCGCCAGTCGATTTTCGGGTTCTCACGTGGACGGAGTATACCATGCGCTGCTTCGGCGCGGTGATCCTGCCGTGCGCGATGCACGTGGCGCCGCCGTTCGACGACCCGGAGGCGGTGACGGACTTCACCCGGCACAAGGCGACGACGCCATTCAACGTGTCCGGGCATCCCGGGATGTCGGTCTGCACGGGCTTCACGGACGCCGGGCTGCCGACCAACGCGCAGATCGGCGGGCGGTATTTCGACGAGGCGACGGTGCTGCGCGTGGCTTACGCTTACGAGGCCGCGACGGCATGGCAGAGGCGGCGGCCGGTGTTGGGAGGGGATTGAGATGGGCGGGATGACGGACACGGAAATGCGCGCCTTTGCCGAGCGGCATGGGCTGCGGGGGCTGACGCCGGAGCAGGTGGGGCGGATGCGGGAGTTGGCGGGGCGAGCGGTGGCAACGGGGCTGGCGGTGCCGCGGATGGGGGAGAAGTCGGACGAGCCGGCGGGGGTGTTTGCCGTGCCGCTGCCGCCGCAGAGACAAGGGTGCGGCGGGGGTCAGAAGCGCGGTCATCCAAGCATGCGACAGATGGGGTCGCTACCTCCCACCTGTCTGAGCCGAACCGCGCCCCGCGAGGTTCAGTTGGTCCGTGCGGCCTGCTTCTGGGTGTCGGTCGTCACCCGCCATACGGTGTTGCCGACATCGTCGGCGACCATCAGCGCACCCGCCTTGTCCAGCGCCACGGCGACCGGGCGGCCATGGGCGTGGCCGTCATTGTCCAGGAACCCGGTGACGACATCCTCGGCCATGCCGTTCGGCTTGCCGTTCGCGAAGGGGACGAACACGACCTTGTAGCCGTTGAGGACCTGCCGGTTCCAACTGCCGTGCTCCCCGACAAAGGCGCCGCCGCTGTACTTCGCCGGCAGGCCGTTGCCGGTGTCGAACACGAGGCCGAGCGGGGCCACATGCGAGCTCAGCGCGTAATCGGGCGGGATGGCCTTCGCGACCAGGTCCGGCCGTTCGGGCTTCACGCGCGGATCGACGTGCTGGCCGTAGTAGCTGTAGGGCCAGCCGTAGAACCCGCCGTCCTTCACCGAAGTCATGTAGTCGGGGACAAGGTTCGGGCCGAGTTCGTCGCGCTCGTTGATGACGGCCCAGAGGACGTGGCTTTGCGGCTCCCAGCTCAGGCCGTTCGGGTTGCGCAGGCCGTCGGCGAAGATGCGGTGGGCGCCGGTCGCGCGGTCGATCTCCCAGATGGAGGCGCGGTCAAGCTCGGCGCCGATGCCATTCTCGGTGATGTTGCTGTTGGAGCCGACGCCGGCGTAGAGCTTGGTGCCGTCCTCGCTGGCAACGAGGCTCTTGGTCCAGTGATGGTCGATGGGACCGCCGGGCAACGGCGTCAGCACGGCGCCGGGTTCGGTGATGCTGGTGGCGCCCTCGGTGTAGTGGAAGCGCAGGACCGCGTCGGTGTTGGCGACATACAGGTCGTTGCCGACCAGCGCGACGCCGAACGGCGAGTACAGATGGTCGATGAAGACGGTGCGGAGGTCATACTTGCCGTCGCCATGCGTGTCGCGGAGCAGGGTGATGCGGTTGCTGCCCTTGCTCGACCCGGCCGAGGTGACGATCGACTCGACCCAGTTCATCACGATGTTCTTCGGGCGGCTGTCCGGATCGAGGCCCGGGCTGCGCGACTCGACCACCAGCACGTCGCCGTTCGGCAGGGTGTAGACCGAGCGCGGGTGATCAAGGCCGGTCGCCATCGCCGTGACCTTCAAGCCGTCCGGCACCGTCGGCGCCTCCCCGTCCTTCCAACCGAGCACTTTGGCAAGGTGCATCGGCGGGAGCAGATACTGCTGCGGCTCCGGCAGGACCGGGTTGGGGCCGATCTGCGTCTTGACGTCGAAGTCGTCGGGCGCGGCGGCGGTCAGGGTGGCGACCGCGACGCCTGCGAGCGCAAGCCGTGTCAATTTGGCTGGTCTGGTGGTCATTGGCGTACTCCTGAGTATGGCATCGCCACGCCTGGCCGACGGCCCGCGCTGGAAGCGACCCACGCGGTTGCCAGCATGGCCAGTACGGTGGCGACCGAGAGTGCAAGGCCCGTCGGCATGACCGAGGTCCAAGCGTCGCGGCTGTGCACCAGGTTGTTGAAGAATGCGATCACGAGCACGATCAGGCTGCCGAGCGTGATCGCCCAGATGGACCGCTGCGCGCGTCCGCGGCGATCGGTCAGCAGGCTTACGAGGCCCACGATGGCGGCCACCACGCCGCCGGCCATTCCCGCCGCCAGCAGCCAAGAGGAAAAATCCGTCCACATGACGTTGGTCGTCTGCACGTAAGCAAGATCCGTGAGCAGCGCGCACGTGAAGCAGGCGATTGGGAAAGAGGCGAACATCCGCAGAACCGGATGTCCGCCGCGCCTTGCCGTGGACTCGGATATGTCGCTCATCAACTCTTCCTGTTGCCGAACCGCCGTCTGCGGACGGCACTCTGACATCATACGCAATAGCATCCTGCAGGTTGCTTTGGATTCCTGTATCGCCCTCCCGCCTTATTCCAGGCTGACCGCCGTCAAATCCACGAATCAGCTTTGCACTGGAACGAACCCATGCACCCGCTTGCTCATGGCGTGGGGATTCAGGTCGTGCACGATGTAAAGCCAAGGCGGGTCGTCCACCATGCGTTCGTGGGCACGCTGGAACGCGGCGGTGATGCTGCCCGGGTCGGTGGCGTCCGAAAGCTGGGCGAGGGCCTGCTCGAACTGCTCGTCTTTCCAGTGCTCCCAATTGAAGCCTACGGGGGAGAAGCTGGTGGCGGCGAAGTAGCGGGCCATGACGCCGACATCCGATGAGGGGGGAGGACACGTTGAGCGCGACGGCGCCTTGCAGGCCGGGCGCGTCGGGCGGCTGTCGGCTCGCGGTGAGCAGGACCTGCCACTCGACGACGTTGAACTCCACCTTCACGCCGCAGGCGGTCGATGCAGTAGTTCAGCGCCTGGCGCACGCGCACGTCGGCGAGCGGGCTGCCCTCGCCCAGGCCGTAGAACCAGGGCCAGACATGCGGGTAGGAGCCGGCGGTGACGGTGAAGCCGGCCTGCTTGAGGCTGTCGATGCCGTCGGGCGGGGGCACCTCGATCCAATCGACCTGGCCGCTGCGGAGTGCCGCGAGGCGGGTGTTCGCCTCGGGGATCGACCGCAGCAGGATCTTTGCGACGCGTGCCTTGTGCGCCGGGTCCCAGTAGGCGTCGTTGCGGGCCAGGGTGACGGATTGGCGGGAGGCGACGGACTCGATCCGGAACGGGCGGTGCCGGCGACCGGCAGCAGCGCGACCCGGCCCCAATCGTGCCCGGTCTTCGAACGAGTTGGGCGAGGTGAACAGGATGTACACGGCCTGGTACGGGAAGTAGGAGGCCGGGGCCTTGGTGGTGATGGCGACGGTGCTGTCGTCGATCTTGCGGTAGGCGCCCATGGTGGGCACCCGGGCGCGCATGAGGCCGGAGCCTGGGGCCTCGAACTGCGGGCTGTCGGACTTGAAGAAGCGGTCGAAATTCCAGATCACCGCGTCGGCGTCGAGCCGGGTCCCGTCATGGACGGAAACGCCGGGGCGGAGGTGGAAGATCCAGGTCTTCTTGTCGTCGGGCGCCTGCTCCCAGGCGGTGGCGAGGCCGGGGCGCAGGGTGGCGGGCTTGCCGGTGGGGATGTCGGTCGCGGTCATGGCGATGCGCAGCGTGTCGTCGGCCGCTTGGGCCGTCGTGGCAGCGGCGGCGGCCAGCAGGGCGGCGAGCCGGGCTTTGCGCATGGGGTTCTCAGCCTGGCAGAGCGCGTCGGCGACCGGGTCGCTGTATCCGCCCCAGTTGTAGCCGGCCGGGGGCTTCATGGGCGACCAGGCGGCGTTCACCAGTCCGATGTCCGGGTCCCAGAAACCCCAACTGTTGTTGAGGCCGTCGATGGTCCGGTTCTCCGCCGTCGCCGACCCGGCGCGGTGCTTGGCCCGCAGCGCCTCCCATTCCATGACCTGGAACTGCAGGTCGACCCCGACCTCCGCGTAGTTCTGCTGGATGAAGTCGTTCATCGCCTGCGGCTGCATCTGGCCGGACCCGGCGGTGGAGATGGCGAAGGTGATCTTGAGGCGCTTGCCGGGGCCATACCCGGCCTCCGCCAGCAGCGCCTTGGCCTGCGCCGGGTCGTAAACCAGGTCGAAGGCGGGTTTGCCGAACCAGGGATGGCCCGGATAGACCATCCCCTTCGCCGGCATGGCCAGGCCGCCGAGCAGCCCGACCAGGCCGTCGCGGTCGATGGCGAGGTTCAGCGCCTTGCGCACCCGGATGTCGCGCATGGCCGAGCCTTCGCCGAAGTTCAGGAGGTAGGGCCAGATGTGCGGGTACTTGTTGGTGACGACCTGCATGCCGGAGGCTTGGAGGCGGTCCACCGCGTCAGGAGGCGGCGCCTCGATCCAATCGACCTGGTCTGACAGCAGGGCGGCGACGCGGGTGTTCGCGTCGGGCACGGGCAGCAGGATCTGGCGGTCGGACTTCGGGATGCGCTCCTTGTCCCAGTAGGCGGCGTTGCGGACCAGCTCCACCCGGGTGCGCGGCGCCAGGCGGTCGAGCACCCAGGGGCCGGTGCCGACGGGCTGCAGGGCGGCCTTGTTCCAGTCGCGCCCCTGCTTCTTCCAGTTCGCCGGGCCGGACATGCAGATGTTGGCGACCTGGTAGGGGATCACGGCGTCGGGGCGCTTCGCGGTGATCTGGACGGTCAGGTCGTCGGTCTTGCGCCAGGAGGCGAAGGGGGCGACGTAGGTGGCGCCCTGCGCCGCCTGGGCCGGGTCGAACTGCGGGCTGTCCTTGGCGGCGAGCTTGTCGAGGTTGAACAGCACGGCGTCGGCGTTGAACGGCGTGCCGTCGTGGAACGTGACGCCCGGGCGCAGTTGGAACGTTCAGATGAGCTGCGTCTCGGCATCGACGGACCAGGACAGGGCGAGGCCGGGCCGCAGGGTGGCGAGGGCGTCGCGCTTCGACAGGTCCCAGTTGATGAGGGCGTCGTACACCTGGTAGCCGATGAAGCGCTGGCCCTCGGCGCCCTGGCTGGGCTGGCTGCTGGCCAGCGGGATGTCGGCCAGGGTCATGGCGACGCGCAGGACCTTTTCAGGAGTGGCCGCGGCCCGGCCCGCCGGCAGCGCGGCCAGCGCGGCGGCGGAGGTCAGCAGGGTCCGGCGCGGCAGGGCCATCGCGTTTCTTCCTAAGCGGTGCGGGATCGGTCACGCATGCGTTGTGCCATGACAGTGGCCGCAGGCTACATGGCGTCGGTCCGTCGCAAAATGCATAATCCGCGGATTATGCGCTTCCGTGTTGCGCCCCACATAGGGTTCCGATAGCAGCGGAGCGGCCATGACCGTCACTTCCTCGATCACCCAGAATGCCTATAGCCAGCTCCGCGCCGACTTGCTGGCGTGCCGGTTGGCGCCGGGCCAGAAACTGAAGATTGACGAGCTTTGCCAGCGCCTGTCGGCAGGATCGAGCGCGGTGCGCGAGGTGCTGTCCCGGCTGGCCTCGGAAGGCCTCGTGCTGACGGAGCCGCAGCGCGGCTTCCGCGTCATGCCTTTGGACCTGGACGAACTCCGGGACTTGACGAACACCCGCTGCCAGATCGAGGCGCTGTGCCTCCGAGACTCCATCGCGCATGGCGACGTCGAATGGGAAACGTCCTTGATCGCGGCGCAGCACCGGCTGTCGCGGACACAGGTGCAGGCGGATGGGGACGCCAAGCGCTACAGCGAGGCGTTCGCGGCCGCCCACACGATGTTCCACGAGGCGCTCGTCGGCGCCTGCGCCAGCCGCTGGCTCCTGCACGTGCGGCAACTGCTGTCCACGCAGCAGGAGCGTTACCGTTGGCTGTCGAGGCCGCTCGCGAAGGGGGAGCGCAACCTCGACCGGGAGCATTCCGCCATCGCCCGGGCGGCGCTGGACCGCGACGCCGATGCGGCCGTCGCCCTGCTGACCGAGCACTTGCAGAAAACCGCGAGCATCATCCTGGACGCCATGGCAGCCCCAGGCCCGCTCGTGCCGCCACCGGCCGGCCTCGAATCGTTGAACGCGGTGGCGGGCTAGCACGAGCGCCGGCTCAGGCCTGGCCCGCCAGCGTTTTCAGCGGCACGCCCGTGTCCGCCAGCGCCGCCGGGTTGCAGGGCCGGCCCGCGACGACCAGGGCGCGTCCCTGGGCGTAGTCCCGCATGGCGTTGACGCAATCCAGCGCGATCACCCGTCCCTCCCGGAGATAGACGACGGAGAAGCTCCGGGCCGCCGGGTCGCCGCGCAACACGTGGCCGTCGCTGCCGCCCGACAGCCCGACCGTCTGCAGCCGGAGGTCGTACTGGTGCGACCAGAACGTGGGAACGGCCCGGTGCTCGGCCGGCGAGCCGGCGATCTCCTTGGCAACGGCTGCGGCCTGGTCGTTGGCGTTCTGCACGGACTCGATCCGCACCGGGGCGCCCCCGGCGAACGGGCTGGATTGCAGCACGCAGTCGCCGATTGCGTAGATGCCGGGCAGGCTGGTGCGGCACTGCGCGTCGATCTCGACCCCGTTGCCCCCGGCGGCCCCGGCGTCCAGCAGCGGGGCGACCGCCGGGCTGATGCCGATGCCCACCAGCACCATCCCGGCCGGAAGCAGGGCGCCGTCGCCCAGCCGGACGCCGGACACGCGCCCGTCGCCTTCCAGGCCGGAGACGGCCACCCCGAGCCGGACATCGACGCCCCGGGCGCGGTGCTCCGCCTCGAAGAAGCGCGACAGCGGTTCGCCGGCGACGCGGGCCAGCACGCGGTCCTGGGCTTCGAGCACCGTCACGCGCTTGCCGAGGTCCGTGAGGACGGCCGCCGCCTCCAAGCCGATGTAGCCGCCGCCGATGACGGCCACCCGCCCGACCGACGGCAGCTCGCCCACCATGCGGTCCACGTCCGCGCGGCTGCGCAGCGTGTGGACGCCCTCAAGGCCGTGGCCGGGGCAGGCGAGCCGCCGGGCGTTGCCGCCGGCCGCCCAGACCAGCGCCCCGTAGCCGAGCCGGGAGCCGTCCTGCATGACGGCTTCGCGCGCCTCCGGATCGACCGCGGCGACATGGCGCCCGGGCAGGAGGGCGATGTCCCGCTCCGCCCAGTACTCCGCGGGGCGGATCAGGATGCGCTCGAAGGGCTTTTTGCCCGAAAGGTAGTCCTTGGACAGCGGCGGGCGTTCGTAGGGAAGCTCGGTCTCGTTCCCGGCCAGCGCCACCGTTCCCGCGAAGCCCTGCTGCCGGAGCGCGATGGCCGCCTGTGCGCCGCCATGGCCGGCGCCGACGATCAGCACGTCGTATCGCATCCTCGCGCCCCGTGCCGCCGCTAATCCGCCGGGGCGATGGTCACGCGCAGCCCGTCGAGGCCCTCGTTGACCTGGATCTGGCAGGACAGCCGCGAGTTGGGCTGCCGGTGCGACGAGCTTTCGAGCAGGTCGTTCTCATCCTCGCTGACCGGCGGAAGGGTGCCGGCGCCCGGATCGACGTAAACATGGCAGGTCGCGCAGGACAGGCACCCGCCGCACAGCGCGAGGAGCTGGTCGAACCCGGCGGCGCGGATGGTCTCCATCAGCGACAGGCCGGTCCGTCCGGCAATCGCGCGTTCGGCTCCGGACTGGTCCGTGACGTGTAGCTGCATGTGCGTCCCCTTTGGTGCCGATGTGCCGGCCACCGCTTAAACCGTCATGCGTTGCCACGCTACAGGGTTTGTTGCTGCGGGCCGAGGCGGGCAGTGCCGCCGCCGCGGTCCTGAGCTATTGTCCGGCCGTCGGCGGGATGGAGCGCCGCGCAACGACGGAGGCACAACCCCATGCCAGACACCCCCCAGCCGCCCGCGCACCTGGCCGGCGACGTGCCCGACGGGCCGCTGCGTCGGCGCAAGACGCCGGAGGACCTGCGCAGCCGCCGCTGGTTCGGCCCGGCCGACCTGCGCTCCTTCGGCCATCGGTCGCGCGCCATGCAGATGGGCTACGCGCCGGAGGAATGGACGGGCAAGCCGGTGATCGCAATCCTGAACACCTGGTCCGACCTGCAGCCCTGCCACATGCACTTCAAGACGCGGGTGGACGACGTGAAGCGCGGCATCCTGATGGCGGGCGGCTTCCCGGTGGAGCTGCCGGCGCTGTCCGTGTCCGAAAGCTACGTCAAGCCGACGACGATGATGTACCGCAACATGCTGGCGATGGAGACGGAGGAGCTGCTGCGCTCCCACCCGGTGGACGGCGCGGTGCTGATGGGCGGCTGCGACAAGACGACGCCCGCGCTGCTGCTGGGCGCCACCAGCATGGGCATCCCAGCGGTGTTCCTGCCTGCCGGGCCGATGCTGCGCGGCAACTGGCAGGGCAAGACCCTGGGCAGCGGGTCCGACAGTTGGAAGTACTGGGACGAGCTGCGGGCGGGCAAGATCACCGAGGGGGACTGGCTGGGCGTGGAGGGCGGCATCGCGCGCTCCTATGGCACCTGCATGACCATGGGGACGGCCTCCACCATGACCGCCATCGCCGAGGCGTGCGGCATGGTGCTGCCGGGCGGGTCCAGCATCCCGGCCGCGGACGCCGGGCACATCCGGCTGGCCAGCGAGAGCGGGCGGCGCATCGTGGACATGGTGTGGGAGGACCTCGTGCCCCGGCGCATCCTGACGCGGGCGGCGTTCGAGAACGCGATTGCCGTCGCCATGGCGATGGGCTGCTCCACCAACGCCATCATCCACCTGATCGCCATGGCCCGCCGCGCCGGGCAGGACGTGGGCCTGGACGATTTCGAGCGGTTCAGCCGCCGGGTGCCGGTGATCGGCAACGTGCGGCCGTCCGGCGACCAGTACCTGATGGAGGACTTCTTTTACGCCGGCGGCATCCGCGCCCTGATGCACAACATCCGCGAGCACCTGGACCTGTCCTGCCTGACCGTCACTGGGCGGACGTTGGGCGAGAACATCGAGGGCGCGCGCACCTTCAACGACGACGTGATCCGCCCCGTGGGCCGCCCGATCTACGGGGAGGGGTCCTTGGCAGTGCTGCGCGGCAACCTCGCGCCGGACGGCTGCGTGATCAAGCCGGCGGCGATGGACCAGCGCTTCCTCAAGCACTCCGGCCCGGCGCTGGTGTTCGACGACTATCCCAGCATGAAGGCCGCCATCGACGACGAGAGCCTCGACGTGACGCCCGGCCACGTTCTGGTGCTGCGCAACGCCGGGCCGCAGGGCGGGCCGGGGATGCCGGAATGGGGGATGCTGCCAATGCCGAAGCGGCTGCTGAAAGAGGGGCACCGCGACATGCTGCGCCTGTCCGACGCGCGCATGTCTGGCACCTCCTACGGCGCTTGCGTGCTGCACGTCGCCCCCGAAAGCTGGGTGGGCGGGCCGCTGGCCTTGCTGCGCACGGGGGACATCGTCCGCATCGACGTGGACGCCCGCACCATCGGCATGGACGTGCCGGAGGAGGAGCTGGCCCGGCGCCGTGCCGCCTGGCGCCGCTCGGCGCCTCGGTTCGGGCGCGGCTACGGCTGGGTGTTCACGGAGCACATCCAGCAGGCCAACGAAGGCTGCGACTTCGATTTCCTGCGCACCGAGTTCGGCGCTCCGGTGCCGGAACCGGTCATCTACTGATTCCGGTGCCGTGCGGCGGGGTGGGCGGCGGGCAGCCGCGCGCCCTGGTCGAACAGCTTCTCGCGGTAGGTGCCCGGCGCGTAGGCGGACTTGAAGGCGCCACGCTCCTGCAGCACCGGCACCACCAGGCCGATGAACGTTTCCAGGCATTCCGGCATCACCGTGCGGGACAGGTTGAACCCGTCCACGTCCGCCTCGTCCACCCAGGATTGGAGCGCGTCGGCGACCTGCACGGCGTCGCCGACAATCGGCGGCTGCCGGCTGCCGAGGACGGACTGCTCCAGCAGCTTGCGCTTGGTCCAGGCCGGGCCGGCGACCCGCGCCATCGCCGTCAGGTTGGACTGGATGGCGTTGGTCGGTCCAGATGGTATCGGCTCGTCCATGCCGTAGCGGGCGAAGTCGATCCCCAGCGAGGCGGAAGCGTGCGCCAAGGCGGCCTCCGCGCTGGCGTAGGACGCGTAGTCGGCCAGGAGGTCCCGCGCCTCCCGCTCCGTCCGGCCCACGACGACGGTGGCGCCCACGAACACCTTGACCGGGCGCGGCGCCGCCCGGGCGCGCAGGTCGGCGACCAGGGGCGCGACCGCTGCTGGCGTGGTCCCGTTGACGAAGATGCATTCCGCGTGCCGGCCCGCGAAGCCGCGCCCCCGCTCGCTCGCGCCCGCCTGGTAGAGCACCGGCGTGCGCTGCGGCGACGGCTCGCACAGGTGCCGCGCGCCCATCCGGTACTGCGGGCCGACGTGCTCGACCCGGCGCACCTTGGCCGGGTCGGCGTAGATCCCGCGGTCCCGGTCGCGCAGCACGGCGCCCTCGGCCCAGCTTCCTTCCCACAGCGCATAGACGGCCTCCATGTAATCGTCGGCCAGGTCGTAGCGGTCGTCGTGCCGCATCTGCTCCGTGTAGCCGAGCGCCTGCGCGGCGCTGTCCAGATAGCCGGTGACGATGTTCCAGCCGATGCGCCCGCGCGTCAGGTGGTCCAGCGTGCTCATCCGGCGCGCGAACAGATAGGGCGGCTCGTAGGCCAGGTTGCAGGTCACGCCGAAGCCGAGGTGCTCCGTGACCGCGGCCATCGCGGGGACCAGCATCAGCGGGTCGAGCAGCGGCACCTGCACCGCCCCGCGCAGCGCGGCGTCGGGGCTGCCGCCATACACGTCGTACACGCCCAGCACGTCGGCCAGGAACAGCCCGTCGAACAGGCCGCGCTCCAGCAGGCGGGCGAGGCCGGTCCAGTGCTCCAGCCGGGCATAGTCGGCGCCCCTGTCCCGGGGATGCCGCCACATGCCTTGCTGGATGTGGCCCGGCGCCGCCATGTCGAACGCATTGAGCTGGATGACGCGCGGAGCGCCGGGGGGATTGCCTGGGTGGTCTTGAACCATCATTCTCCATCCCCGACGTGTCGAAGTTCATGGGCCAGGGCCGCGGCGGCGAGCGCCGCCGCCAGCACCGGAAGGGGCCAGGGCGGCTCCTGCCCCGTCCACTGCGCCGCCCCGGCCGCGACCGCCCCGGCCAGCAGGCTGAGCCACAGCGGCGCCTGCAACGCCCAAGCCCAGCCGCCCCGGCCCAGCAGCGCGTGGCCGATCCCCTGGCCCAGCTTGACCAGCGTGCCCGTGACGTAGGTGAGGCCCACGGACACCCCGCTCACCCGGCTGATCGCGGCATTCAGCATCCCCATCGCGAGCGTCAGCGCCCACGGCATCCAATCTGGGTACAGCAGCGGCACGCAGAGCACCGCCGCGACCGCCGTCGCCACGGCAGGCATATGCCACCGCCCGGCCAGCGTGCCCAGCACGGCGCCCGCCGCGGCGCCCGTCACGAACAGCCCCACCACCCCCGCGATCAGCCCGGCCCGTTTCCAGTCGCCGTGGCCCAGCGCCACGCCCAGCATGGTGGTGTTGCCGCTCATGAACGACACGAACAGGTCGCGCAGCCGCAGCAGCCCGCACACGTCCGTGGCGCCGGCCAGGCATGCCATGCCGCAGGCCAGGGCTAGATCCGGCAGCGCGGCCTTGGCAGCGGCGGCCGCGGGGGATGCCGCCTGGGCCTCAGCCACGCGCCAGCGGCAGCACCGACAGCGAGCGCACGCCTTGCGCGCCGTGGATCAGCACGCCCTCGATGTCGGCCGTGGCGGAGGGGCCGGTGTGGAACACGGCGTAGTGCCGCTCCCGCCATTCCGGGCGGCGGTAGGCATGGTGGATGTTGGGCACGATGTCCGCCGGGTCGAGCAGGACGATGAGGTGCTGCGGCAGGTAGCCCAGCGTGTTGACGCCCAGCCCCTCGTCCGTCGGCACACCGAGCCGGTTTCCGCCACGGCGAAGGCGGCGCGCACCACGCCGTAGTCCACGTCGGCCAGGTCCGTCGGCTTCATGCCGGCACCGAGGGCCTTGTTGCCGGCGACCTCCGGGACATGGGAGCAGACAACCTTGGCGCTTGCGAGCTTGGCGCGGACGGGCGCCAACGGGTCGTCCGCGCCCGGCGTCAGCCACTCGCCGCCCATCCGTTCCAACTGCTCGCCGAACGCCGCCAGCAGGTCGGGCGGCGCCCCGGCGTCGAACAGCGGCACCAGCGGGTCGGGGCGGTCAACCTTCGGCAGGTGCGCGCGCACCGCCCCCAGGATGTCGCCGCGTCCGCTCATCGCTTGTCCGCCTGATTCTTGCCCGCCCGCCCGCGGCCCGCGGAAATGCGAGGTGTACTGCGTCATCGGCGAGCCGAGCGCGCTGCGCGACAGCAGGCGCACCATGACGGCCAGGTGCTCCAGCCGGGGCACGAGCTTCTCGATGCCCATGGAGACGATGTGCATCGGGGGCGTGTTGGCCGACAGGTCGGCGTTGCCCTCGTTGGTGCACACCACCACCGTGCCGGTTTCGGCCACCGCGAAGTTGCACCCGGTCATGCCGGCGTCGGCGGACAGGATCAGCGGCCGGGTCGCGTCCCGCTGCGTCTCCGCCAGCACGTGCACGTCCTGCGTCGCCGGGTCGGAGCCGAGCTTCTTGGCGAACACGCGCGCCACGTCCGTGCGCAGCTTGTGCACGGCGGGCACCACGACGTGGCTGGGCGCCTCGCCGTCGAGCTGCTGGATGCGCTCGCCGAGGTCGGTCTCGATCACCTCGACCGCGTGCTCGGCCATGAACTCGCGGAAGCCGCATTCCTCCGTCAGCATAGACTTGCTCTTGATCAGCCGCTTGGCGCCGCGCCCGCGCAGGATGCCCAGCACGATGCGGTTGTGCTCGCCGGCGTCGCGCGCCCAATGGACATGCACGCCGTTGGCCCGGGCGGCGGCCTCGAACTGCTCGAGGTAGCGGTCCAGGTGGGCGAGCGTGTGCTCCTTGATGGCGGAGGCGAGATCGCGCAACTCTTCCCATTCGGGGAGGCCGTGCATCTCGCGGTCGCGCTTTTGGCGCAGGTCCCACAGCCGCTCGTCGTGCATCTTCTCGTGCACAGTGGCGGCGATGAAGCGGTTGGCCGCTTCCGACTGGTCCACCGGGCGGTTGCCGCGGATCTTGGCGCCGCGCGGCTGCTGCTCCGGCTGCTGGGCGCGCAGCGGCTTGGAGTTGCCCTCCGCGTGGTCCAGCCGGCGGCCGTTCCGGTGCTCGCCCTCCGTCGACCCGGGGGCGTGCAGGTCGGGATGCAGCATGGCGTCCGGCTTCAGCGTCTGCAGCGGGTCGCTCATGCCCGTGCCCCGTTCAGGATCTGCGCGATGTGGATGTACTTCTGCGGCAGGCCGAGCCGCTCGGCGCAGCCCTGCTGGTGCAGCATGCAGGAGCTGTCGGAGGAGGCGACGTACTCCGCCCCGGCCCGGTGCTGGTCGTGCGCCTTGTCGTAGCCCATCTTGGCCGAGACCCCTTCCTCGAACACCGAGAAGGTGCCGCCGAAGCCGCAGCACTCGTCCGGGCGCGCCAGGTCCACGAACTCCAGCCCCTCGACGCGGCCGAGCAGGTCCCGGGGCTTGGAGAACGGCTCGGCCCGGCGCTCGGAATAGCTGGCGATGCCGAGGCCGCGCAGGGTCTGGCAGTTGTTGTGGGGCGCGACCTTGTGCGGGAACTCGGCCCAGGGGAAGGCATCGACCCGCAGCACGTCGTGCAGGAACTCCACCAGCTCGAAGGTCTTGGCCCGCACGGCCCTCACCTCGCCGGTCTGCTCGATGGCGTCGAAGGCGAAGCGCACCTGATGGACGCAGGACCCGGACGGCCCGACGACGTAGTCGAAGGACGCGAAGTTGCGCACGAACAGCGCCTCCGTCGCCGCCGACTCCTCGTGGCACCCGGTGTTGGTCATCGGCTGGCCGCAGCAGGTCTGGTCCACCGGGAAGTCCACCTCGCAGCCGAGCAGCTCCAGCAGCTCCAGCAGCTCCAGCGTGGCGATGCCGACCTCCGGATGGAAGGCGTCGACGTAGCAGGGGATGAACAGTCCGACGCGCATGGGCCAGTCTCCGGCGATGGGGTCACTCGTGTTCGGCGGCGGCCAGGAGAGGCGCGGCCCCTACAGGCCGTCAAGCCATGCGACGACGTTCCGGACGGTATCGCCGTAGAAGGTAACGTGCCGGTACATGTTGTCCGTCACGTAGCCGAGGTGCGGCGTGGCCAGCACGTTGTCCAAGGCGCGGAGCGGGTGATCGGGCGGCAGCGGCTCCACGTCGAACACGTCGACCGCAAGACCTCCTTCGAGACCACCGCGTCGATCAGCCCCTGCCAGGTGGGACCCGGCTTGATCGGCGTCATGTCCAGGAACTCGCTGAGCGTTTCGCCCTGCCGCTGCAGGGGGATGGCGGGCGGGAAGCCGCTCGATGAGCAGGACTTGTTGATGTAGGCGAACTTGGCCCGCGCAGGTCGGCGATGCTGCCCGCCGGGTCGTCGCGGCGCACCACGGGCAGGCGGCGCTGCCGGACCAGGCCAGTGAACTTCGACGTCGCCATGGCCAGGCCGCGGTAATGGTTGTCGCCCTTCCCGGTCAGGCGGTGGAAGTCGGCAACCGGGATGTAGGCGATGTCCGGCTCATGGCGGGCGACGGATTGGCTGATGTGCACGAGGTCCGCCGCCGCCTCCGCGGTGATGCCATGGGCGGGCAGGAAGTCGCTCCACGGCTTCTCCCCGACGTCCAGCCCGAAGTTGCTGTCGAGGGTGTTGACCGAGGCGCTCCCGCCGCCCGCCTGAGATTGGGAGCCGACGCCTTGCTGCTGGTCCATGGTCTTCTCCGTTGATGCTGGCCGGGTCTCCGTCACGCCCCGCCGACGCCGTGGCCGACCATGGTCCTGGGGTCCACGACGCGATCATAGGTGGCCTCGTCCACGTCGCCGGACTTGAGCGCGGCCTCCTTGAGCGTGCTGCCGTTCTGCATCGCGGCGTGGGCGATGCGGGCCGCCTTCTCGTAGCCGATCACCGGGCTGAGCGCGGTCACGAGCATCACGCTTTCCGCGACGTAGTGGGCGATCCGCTTCTCGTTCAGCTTGGTGCCTTCGACGGAGTAGAGCCGGAACTTCTCGCAGCCGTCGCCCAGGATGCGCGCCGAGTGCAGGACGTTGTTGATGATGATCGGGCGCATCGCGTTCAGCTCGAAGTTGCCCTGGCTGCCGGCAAAGGCGACCGCCGTGTCGTCGCCGATCACCTGGATGGCGATCATCACGATGGCCTCGCACTGCGTCGGGTTCACCTTGCCGGGCATGATGGACGACCCCGGCTCGTTGTCCGGCAGCAGCAGCTCGCCCAGGCCGCAGCGCGGGCCGGAGGCCAGCCAGCGCATGTCGTTGGCGATCTTCATGACGGCCACCGCCAGCCCGCGCAGCGCCGCGCTGGCCCGCACCATGGCGTCCAGCGAGCCTTGCGCCATGAACTTGTTGGGCGCGGTGACGAACGGCTTGCCGGTCAGCCGGGCGATCTCGGCGGCGACCTTGGCGCTGAAGCCCGCCGGCGCGTTCAGCCCGGTGCCGACCGCGGTGCCGCCCACCGCCAGCTCCAGCAGTCCGCCCCGGCTGTGCCCGATCTCCGCGATGCAGGCGCGGAGCTGGGCGGCGTAGCCCGACCATTCCTGGCCGACGGTCAGCGGCACCGCGTCTTCCAGGTGGGTGCGGCCGATCTTGACGATGCCATGCCAATCCTCGGCCTTGGCCTCGATCTCGCGGGCCAGCGCCTCCACCTGCGGCAGCAGGCGGGTGTCGATCTCGATGAGGGCGGCGACGTGCATGGCGGTCGGGAAGGTGTCGTTGCTGCTCTGCCCCATGTTCACGTCGTCGTTGGGCGCGACCGGCTGCTGGCTGCCCAGCGTGCCGCCGAGCAACTGGATGGCGCGGTTGGACAGCACCTCGTTGACGTTCATGTTGGACTGGGTGCCCGACCCGGTCTGCCAGACGTACAGCGGGTAGTGCTCGTCCAGCTTGCCCGCGATGGTCTCGTCGGCGGCGCGCACGATGGCGTCGGCCTTCCATTGCGGCAACCTTCCCTCGGCCGCGTTGACCAGGGCGCAGGCCTTCTTCACCGTGCCGTAGGCGTGGTAGACCTCCTTCGGCATCCGGTCCTGGCCGATGGAGAAATGGTGCAGGCTGCGCTGGGTTTGCGCGCCCCAATACTTGTCCGCCGCGACCTGCACGTCGCCCATGCTGTCGAACTCGCGGCGCTCGCCCCGGGCGTCGATGCCGATGGGGAGGTCCTGCATCGCCGGGGCGTCCGCCGGCCCGGCCATCGTCACGCCTCCGCCCGGTACTCGGGCTTGTAGAGCATGGCCTCGATCCAGGCGCGCAGGTCGCCGGGCCGCTCGGCGGTGGCGAGCTTCTGGTCGAACATGTGCTCCGCCACCGCCGCCGCGATGGCCAGCTCGGTTTCGAGGATGTTGGCTTGGCTCGGATACAGCATCCCCTTGTCGCGCAGTTCCTGCCCGACCTGGGCGGCGCAGGCCTCGGCGGCGACGATGAAGCACTTGTCGGTGATGCGGGTGGGCCGGGCGGCGTAGGTGGCGAGGCCGATGGCCGGGAAGATGTAGAAGTTGTTGGCCTGGCCCGGGTAGAACTCCTTGCCGTCCAGCTTGACATCCGGGAACTGCACGCCTGCGGCGAACAGGGCCTTGCCCTTCGTCCACGCGTACGCTTGCTCGGCCGTGCACTCGGCCTTTTCCGTCGGGTTCGACAGCGCGAAGATGATGGGCCGCTCGTTCAGCTTCGCCATCGCTTCCACGACCTGCTGGGTGAACGCGCCGCCCGTCGTGCTGTAGCCGATCAGCACCGTCGGCTTGAACGCCTCGATGGCGGCGACCAAATCCTTAGTCGGTTTCGCGCCCTCATGGGCATAGACCTGCTGCGACGGGCTGAGGTCCTTGCGCGACGGCTCGACCAGCCCGGCAATGTCGAACATGGCAATGCGGGCGGCGGCGTCCCGCTTCGACAGGCCCTTCTCCTGCATGGCGCTGACGATCAGGTTGCCGGTGCCGATGGCGGCCGACCCGGCACCCAGGAACATCACCCGCTGCTCCGCGAGCTTGCCATCCAGCATCTGCAGCGCCGTGATGAGCCCGGCCAGCGACACGCTCGCCGTGCCCTGGATGTCGTCGTTGTAGCACAGCACCCGGCCGGCGTACTTGGACAGCAGGCGGATGGCGTCCGTGCCCTTCCAGTCCTCGAAATGGACGCAGCAGCCGGGGAACGCCTCCTGCACCGCCATGATGAACTCCTCCACGAAGGCGTCCAGCTCCTCCGTCGGCGGCGGCTCCTGCCGCATCCCGAGGTACAGCGGGTCGTCGCGCAGGGACCCCCGCGTCGTGCCGATGTCGAGCAGCACCGGCAGCAGGCTGTCCGGCGGCACGGCGGCGCAGGCGGTGTAGAGCTGCAGCTTGCCGATGGGGATGCCCATGCCGTTGGCGCCGATGTCGCCGAGGCCGAGGATGCGCCCGCCGGTGGACACGCAGATGAACCGCACGTCGCGCTCCGGCCAGTTGCGCAGCACGTCGGCGACGCGGCCCTTCATGTCGAGCGACACGTACATGCCGCGGGTCCGGCGGTAGATGTGGCCGAACTTGAGGCAGGCCTCGCCCACCGTGGGGTCGTATACGATGGGCAGGAAGCGCGCCGGGTCGCTCATCACCACGCGGTAGAACAGGGTCTCGTTGCGGTCCAGCAGGCCGATCAGGTAGATGTAGCGCTCGATGTCCGACGGCTTCTGGTCCAGGTGGCCCATCACCCGCTCCATCTGCCGGTCCAGCGTTTCCACCTGGTGCGGCAGCAGGCCCTGCAGGCCGAGCCGCTGGCGCTCGGCGGCGGTAAAGGCGGTGCCTTTGTTGCGGCGCGGGTCGTCCAGTATCTGCGTCCCGCTGGCGTGTGCAGACGTGCTGACATCGTTCATGCCGCGGGCTTTCCTGGTGAACGCATCCCGGCCCGGCTGTGCCGGAGGGGGCGTTGGACGGGGGGATGCTGGTTTCGGCAGAATTGATGCTGGGCATGGCTGCGCCGGGCGGCAATGGAACGCATCACGAACGCGCGATTAATGTCGAATTCGTGATCCGGCAATCGGATAAGTGATGGTTTCTTGAAACTTGTGCTGATGGTGAACCAAGTATTGACTTTGGGCAGGTCTGTTTCAGTCTTGTTATGTTGTTCGAGATCGAAGTATGCCGATGCGCCCAGATTCCTCCATGGCGCTCGCGCCAAAATGGGCTTGAACGGCACAGGAGCAGCATTGTGAGGACCGTCTTGCCGGCCATCGCCTTGGCCTTGCTTCTGGCGTACCCAGGCGGTGCGCGTGGCGCGGACGAGCCGCCCGTGCCGGCCGAGGTCGTCGAGGATGCCGCGCGCCTGGCCGTGACGGTCGGCGGCAAGGATTACGCGCTCGATGCGCTCGTCGTGCGCCTCCCCGGCGAGGGCAAGCTGCCGGTCGCTTTGATCACGCACGGCGCCAGCCCCGGGAAGCCGAGGGCCGCGACCATCGACGGGCTGCGCGGGTGGGCGCACGATCTTGCCCACCGCGGCTGGCTTGCGGTCGCGGTCATGCGCCGCGGCTACGGCGGGTCGGACGGCGAGGTGGCCGACAACGGCGGCACCTGCACTATGCCGGACGTGGGACGTTACCTTGACGCCCACGCTGACGATCTGGAAGCGGCGCTGCACAGCGTCGGGCGAAGGCCGGACGCAGACATGGACCGCGTGCTTGCGATAGGTGACTCGGCGGGCGGGGCCGCCGTCATGGCGCTCGCCGCGCGCCCCTCGGTGCGGCTTGCCGCCGTGGCCAACATCTCGGGCGGGCTTACCTCTCTCGCACCGTTCCAGCGCAATCCCGCGTGCGCGCCCGCCGAGGCTGACCTGGTGTGGAACTTCGCCCGGTTCGGCAGGACCGCGCACATGCCGACGCTGTGGCTGTATGCCGAGAATGACGGCTTATTCCGCCCCGGGCTGGTTAGCCGGATGCGCGCCGCGTTCACCGGCACGGGCGGCCAAGCCGATCTGGTCATGCTCCCGCCGTTCCGGGACGATGGGCACGCGCTGTTCTACGCGCCAGGCGGCAAGCGGCTGCTGTTGCCCGAGCTGGACCGCTTTCTGCGTGCGAACGGGCTGCCGACTTGGGATGAGGCCGCGTTCAATCCCCTGCTCGCCCACTTGTCGTTTGCCGATGCCCAGGCTGTCCAAAGCTACCTCCAGTCGCTCACAGCCGAGAAGGCGCTTGCTCTGGCGCCTGGCGGCGGCGTGTATTGGTGGCAGGGCGCCCCAACCACCGCAGAGGCGCGAAGTGGCGTGCTGGCCGATTGCAAGAGGAAGCGAGGGGAGGACTGCACCCTCGCGGCCGAGAACTTTCGTCCCCTGGTCCAAGCACCCCCGAAGCCTGCGGCCCAACCCAGCCCGTAACCCCGGCATGTTGCCAACAGGCCGGACCGGGAGGCAGTCTTACACCCGACATCAAAAGGAACCGCGGATGAACGGCGCTGAAAGCCTTGTGCACACCTTGCTGGCCTGCGGGGTCGATACCTGCTTCTCCAACCCTGGCACCAGCGAGATGCATTTCGTCGCCGCCCTCGACCGCATCCCCGGCATGCGCTGCGTGCTCGGCCTGTTCGAGGGCGTGGTGACGGGCGCCGCCGACGGCTACGCCCGCATGGCCGACCGCCCGGCGGCGACGCTGCTGCATTGCGGTCCCGGCCTCGCCAACGGCCTGGCCAACCTGCACAACGCCCGGCGTGCCCGCAGCCCCATCGTCAACCTGGTCGGCGACCAGGCGACCTACCACCGCCCGCTCGACGCGCCGCTGACCGCGGACACCGAGGGCTGGGCGCGTCCCGTCTCCGCCTGGACCCGCACGGCGACGCGCGCCAAGACAGTCGGCAGCGACTGCGCCTCCGCCGTGCAGGCCGCCCGCAGCGCGCCCGGCGGCATCGCCACCCTGATCCTGCCCAGCGACACCTGCTGGGACGAGGGTGGGGTCGTCGGCACGCCGCTGCCGGTGCCGGACGCGCCCTGGGCGTCGCCCGATGCGGTTCAGGCCGCCGTGCGCGCCTTGCGGTCCGGGGAGCCGACCCTGCTGCTGCTGGGCGGCATGGCGCTGCGGGCGGAGGCGCTGGACATTGCGGGCGGCATCGGCGCCGCCACGGGCGCGCGCATGATGGCGCAGACCAGCAACTCCCGGATCGCCCGCGGCGCCGGGCGCACGCCGATCAGCCGGGTGCCGTATCCCGTGGATCAGGCGGTGGCCGCGCTGGCCGGGTTCCGGCGCCTGATCCTGGTGGGGGCAACGCCGCCGGTCGGCTTCTTCGCCTACCCGGACAAGCCGGGCTTCATGGCGCCGCCCGGCTGCGAGGTCGTCGTGCTGGCCCGGCCGGAGCACGATGCGATGGACGCCCTGGCCCGCGTGGCCCAGGACCTCGGCGCCGTTCCCGTCACGCACGGCGCCTCAGAGCCGCGGCCCGTGCCCGCCCGCGGCGCCGTCACGTCGGAGGCGGTGGCGCAGACCCTGGCCGCCTTGCTGCCCGGCAACGCGATCATCGTCGATGAGAGCGTGAGCTTCGGCCGCGCCTTCTACCCCGGCACGCAGGACGCGGCCCCGCATGACTGGCTGCAGCTCACCGGCGGCGCCATCGGCGGGGGCATTCCGATGGCCACCGGGGCGGCGGTCGGCGCGCCGGGCCGCCGAGTGGTGGGGCTGCAGGCGGACGGCTCGGCGATGTACACGCTGCAGGGCCTGTGGACGCAGGCGCGGGAGCGGCTGGACGTGACCACGGTGATCCTGTCCAACCGCAAGTATGCGATCCTGATGGGCGAGTACCAGGGCGTGGGCGCCAACCCCGGGCGCACCGCGCTCGACATGATGGACCTCGGCAACCCCGACCTGGACTGGGTGCGCCTTGCGGCCGGCATGGGCGTGGAGGGGGCGCGCGCCGACACGATGGAAGCGTTCGCCGACCTGTTCGGCCAGGCCAACGCCCGGCCCGGCCCGTTCGTGATCGAGCTGGTGGTCTGACGCCTGGCCCGAGTCGCCGGCAGTCAGTTCGAGGAGGGGACCGCGGGATCGCTCTGGGTCGGCGCCGCGTCGCCGTTGGCAGCGCCGGCGGCTGGCGTGTGGCTGTAGTCCAGGTAGGCCAGGCGCACCGCCCGGAACGGGTTGCCGGTGATCAAGGTGGCCGCGATCACCGCGATGACCGCGGATGCAATAATTGCCTGGGCTGTCGGGTTGAAGCGGGTGGCGTTGTTCTTGGGCAGGGTGGAGGGCTTCACGGCCATGGCGGTGCTCGCTTGCAAGAGAGTGGGGCGGTGTACGATGTCATTGCAAAATAATCAAGCCAGCCCGACAATGTCCAGCCATGGCAAGTCAGGTCAATCTTTGCTCCGCTCCCAGACTTCTCTCAAGTAACGGGCCGTCGGCACCATCCCTGCCGCAAAGTCGAACGACGGCGCGTAGCCAAGCTCGCGCCGTGCCTTGGCAGAACCGACCGTAGCCCGGCCCCGCAGAAAACCCAGTCGGCTTCCGTCAGGCAGGTGGACATGGCCTGACCGCCGTGACGTGGGAGTGAACAGCCTGCTCGCCAAAGCTTGCCTGGGCAGCGCGGGCAACGCGCCTACTGCTCGCTGAACGAAGCGTCGAATGCGCCTGTCCTGCGCCATGCGTCGGACAACGCGCTCGGGATCGGCCGCGAACCGCAGAAGCTTGCGCATCTTCGTGTTCTCGCGCGTGATCGCTTCGGCGGCCCGGTATTGCGGCCCTTTTGCATGGGCCGCCCGGGCCATCTCCTCGTAAAACTCCCGCCAGGTCACTGGACGGGGGCCGGAGACAAGAAAGCGCTGGCCGACGGCTGACGGGTGTTGCGCGGCCAGGGTCATCGCGCTCACGACGTCGTCCACGTAGACGGCGTTGCAGGTTCCTTCTCCCTGGTCCGGCAGAACGACGGTGCCAAACCGAAGCATTTCTGCCGGCTCGTTGGTGAACGGCCCCGAGAATGGTCCGTAAACGAGGGTTGGCTGCACGACGGCGCCCGAAAGCGATTGCTCCTGGAATGCGCGCAACACCGTCTCTTCCAGTTCGCGCTTGGTATGGGCATAGCCGGAGGTTGAGGCGTTTCCAGGAAGCTCTTCCGTCACTTCCCCCTCGTCCGGCAACTGGTAGACGACGTAGCTGCTGACATGGACCAGGTGACAGCCGTTGCGCTGGCACCCGGCGATCAGTGCGCTGATCGCCCGATGGTTCCAGGCGGTGTCTGCCCAATCGTATGCGCAATGGAAGACCACTTCGATCCCTTCGAGCGCCGCCTGGACCGGGACGGGTTCAGCAAGGTCGAGCTCCAGGAGGCGGGCG
>JAABUX010000249.1_pt1 | contig 91753 bp, 87 predicted proteins | sample 5561851 | NCBI WGS metagenome assembly JAABUX01 (sample SAMN10711883, study PRJNA513361) | rock metagenome | isolation source: Antarctica rocks | place: Antarctica: Victoria Land, Richard Nunatak red sandstone | collected 2016-01-03 | reverse complement strand
TCAACGTCCCGATCACGGGCGGCGCGGAAGGCTACTCGAATATTCCCAACGACGCGAACACCGCCTGGATCTACGGCACGCTCGCGCTCGTGGCGCTCGGGTTCGTCGCGTTCGCGCGGACGAAGGCTGCGCTCGCGATCGCGGCGACGCGCGAGGATGAAAGCGCGGCGCGCGGCGTCGGCATCGATGTGGCGCGGGTGCGTTTCGCGACGCTCGTTACCGGAGCGATCGTCGCGGGTCTCGCCGGTGCGCTCTACGCGCACGCGAACTTTTTTATCGCGCCGAACGATTTTGGATTCGGACGCATGGAGGCGATTCTCGTCGCGTGCGTGATCGGCGGCGGTACGAGTTCGCTCGGCGCGGCGATCGGGGCGGTGCTGATGACCCTGCTGCCCGAAAGCGTGCGGTTTCTCGCGGATTACCGGGAAGTTTCGACCGGGGCGATTCTGCTCGGCATCGTGCTCTTCGCACCCGACGGAATCGCGGGATTGTGGAAGCGCCGCGCGTGACCGATGCCGCGCCGGCCGATCTCGACATTCGGGACGTCACCGTGCGTTACGGCGGCGTCATCGCGCTCGATGCGGTGAGTTTGCGGGTCGCGCGCGGCGGAGTCGTCGGTTTGATCGGCCCCAACGGCGCGGGAAAAACCACGCTCGTCAACGCGATCACGGGCATCGTCGCGCCGCAGAGCGGCACGATCGCGCTCGGCGCGACGCGCGTCGATCGCCTCGCACAACATCGCGTCGCCCGCGCGGGCATCGTGCGAACCTATCAAAACATCCGGCTCTTCGCCGCTTTGAGCGTCGGCGATAACGTGCGCGCGGGCGCGCTCGCTCAGCGCGCGCCGCTGTCCGATACGAACGCGCGCGCGCTGCTGGAGCGCGCGGGGATGACGCATCTCGACCTACGACGCCGCGCGGGTTCCTTGCCGTACGGCGAACAGCGCCGGCTCGAAATCGCGCGGGCACTCGCGGCGCAGCCGGCGATCGTGCTGCTCGACGAACCCGCGGCCGGGATGAATGCCGCCGAAACGCGCGCGCTGCGCGACGTGATCGCGAATCTCGCGCGCGCCGGTGTCGGCGTGCTGCTCATCGAGCACGACATGTCGCTCGTCGGTGCCGTCTGCGACCGCGTCGTCGTGTTGAACTTCGGCAAAACGATCGCCGTAGGAACGCCCGGCGACGTCGCGCGCGATCCGGCCGTCGTCGAAGCGTATCTCGGCACGTGAGCCTGCTCGAGATCGATAATCTACGCGCGGGATACGGACGGATCGAGATCCTGCACGGCATCTCGCTCCGGCTTGAGGCGAACTCCCTCTGCGCGATCGTCGGGGCCAACGGTGCGGGAAAGACCACGTTGTTGCTCGCGCTCTCGCGTTTGATCGCCGCACGCGCCGGTACGATCCGCTTCGACGGCCGCGATATCACTCGCGCGCCGTCGCACGCCGTCGTTCGTGCGGGCCTCTCGCACGTGCCCGAGGGCCGGCGTATGCTCGCCGCGATGAGCGTCGAGGAGAACCTGCTGGTCGCCCTCGCGCTGCGTCGCGATCTCGATGCGCGCGCCGAAGTGGCGCGCGTTTACGAACGCTTCGCGGTGCTCGGGGCGCGGCGTTCGGTCGCCGCCGGTTCGCTTTCCGGCGGCGAACAGCAAATGCTCGCGATCGCGCGCGCGCTCGTGGTGCGGCCGAAAGCTTTACTCCTTGACGAACCCTCGATGGGGCTAGCCCCCAAACTCGTCGAGCAAATCTTCGCGATCGTGGCCGACGAGCGCTCGCGCGGCACGTCGATCCTGCTCGTCGAGCAGAATGCCCGCAAAGCGCTCGGACTGGCCGACCGCGCTTACGTTTTGGACCGCGGCACGATCGCGCTCGAAGGCACCGGCGCCGAACTTTTGGAATCCCCCGCCATCGCCGCAGCCTACCTCGGCGATGGGCCGGGTCGCGATCGGCTCCGATAGGCGCGTTAACCGAATTGTTACTGCCCGCGCCAATCGGTGAATGGAACCGGCTTGGTGTAAGGGGCTCCCGCCTCCAGCGTAATATCGGTGTGTTGGGAGAGCTCGATCTTTCGCGGATCCCCCTTATACGGCTTACCATTCACGTACGCGTGCAGGTCCCCGCGGCGCACGCGCGCGCTCGCGACGGCGGTGGCTCCGAGCGGTTGACCCCACACATCGAAAAACTCTCCGAGCGTGAACGTTCGAAACTTCGGCGCTTCGATGTGAATGAGGCCGTCGGAGGTGTGCGTGTGCAGCCAATAGAGGCACGACGACGTCACGGGGCGGCCCACGTCCGCCGGGATCTCGACCGGCTTCGCGCGAGCGAGAACCGTGAGATGGGGGTGGATATGAAAGACGGAGCCCTCCGTTGCATCGCAAGGGATACCGTCGACGGGCTGCCCCGAAGCCGTCGCGCCAACGAGCGCCGTGCCGAAGGCAAGGGCGATCGGCAAAACCGCGATGCGACGCAAAATACGGAGCGCTGCGAAACTACGCATGAGACGCCATTCGGCACGTTACGACGCCCTTCCGCGTGGGGCTGCAGCGCTCGAGTGCTTAATACGATGGGGTGAATGACGTCGAAACGTTTCACGTGGTCGTCACGGAACCGAAACCGCACGCCTACCTCATTACCGTCGACCACGCGACCAATCGCTGGACGTCGCTGCCGCCGATCGCGCTAAGCGAACTGCCGTTTCGCTATCGCAACGGGCTGCGCGGTCACTACGTTCTGCGTCCCAACGGTTCGGTCGTCACCACGCACCGCTAAACGCGGTCGTAACGCGCGACGATCTCGCGGGCGAGAGCCGCCGCCGCAGCGCGGACGCTCGGCGGAGCGACGATTTCCGCTTCGGCACCCCACTTGAACGACCACCGAACGAATTCGCTCGGGTCCGCGACCGCATATTCGATTTCGATCGCTCCGTCCGCGATCTCGGTAACCGTGAACTCGCGTACGACGCGGTCGGCACGTGCGGCGCGCGCGATCACGGGCGAATACCGCACGCGAACGTGCGTGACTTCCCCCGCGTGCATGATTCCGCTCACCGAGGTAGCGGCAAACCCTTCGATATCGAAATCGTCGGGAATGGAATAGCGCTGCGGCGCGATGCGTACGTCGGAGATATTGTCCAGGGCGAAGACGCGCTGCGCGGCGCGGACGCGATCGTGGGCGACCGCGTACACGCGGCCGCCGGAGACGACGAAGCCGTAAACGTCGACGTGCCGTCGTGAGGGCTTGCCGGCCTTATCGACGTAGGCGAACCGCACGCTTTGCTTATCGCGCTGAGCCCGCTGTAGCGTATCGAAATATGCGCTTCGCTCGCCATCGAGATGCGGGTCGGCCATGTGGACGCGGACCGGCGATTTCGTCGCGGAGCGCGCGCTCTTGTCGCCCGCGACCCGCGTCAGCTTCTCGGCGACCTCGTCCATCGAAGCCCCGATGTTGCCGCCGAGCGAATTCGCGATGCCCTTGAGTGCGAGCAGGCCGAAAAGCTCGTTTCCGCTGAGCTCGAGGCGCCGGAGCGAATACCCGCGCTCGAAGACGTACGTGCCGCTCTCACGATCGTACTGCCACGGGAAACCGGCCTCCGCAAGCGTCGCGAGATAGCGCCGGATCGAGCGCGTACTGGGGGGATGCTCCGCATCGAGACGCGTCTTGAGCCCCTCGAGCGAGTGCCGGCCTTCATCGATCGCCGCAAGCAGCCGCAGCAGCAGCGCGATCTTCGGCGTGCTTGCGACTAGACGTCCTCCACGAGCATCGAGCTGACCATGCGTAGCAGATACGGCTCGGCTCCGACCGACTCATCCCCACGAGGCACGCCCGCGATGTGTGACCATTTTACGACGAAAATAAGGGGAGAATTTCTTCCGATCTTACATTTTATCATAAAAGAAAGTCCTCCAGTTGCTAAGCTTAGGAAAGAGAACGAATGGACGACAAGCTCGAAGCGGGCCTTTCCCGCTCGGAATTTTTGCGACGGACCGGCGCGCTCGGTATCGCGGGCGCCGCGACGCTCGGTTTTCCGCTGCTCGAAACGCGCGTGGCGAACGCGGGACCGCTCGCGCCGGCGCGCGACATCATCGCCGCCGGCGGCGGTGCGACCGTTAAGATCGGCCACGTCGACGGTTTTTCCGGCGTCTATGCCGCCGCGTCGGAATCGCAGCAGTCGGGCATACAGCTCGCAGTCGATGAAGCGAACCGCAAGAACAGCCGGATCAAATACGAGATCATCCGGGGCGACGACGCCAGTCAGCCGGCTGTCGGCAGCACCGAAGCGAAGCGGCTGATCAGTCAAGATAAAGTCGACGTTCTCACCGGCTGCCTGTCGTCGGGCGTCGGACTCGCCGTATCGGCCATCGCGCAAGAAAATGGCGTTTTCTTCCTGGCCGTGGGTACGCACGATACGAATATTACGGGTCCCAAGGCGAACAAGGTCACGTTCCGAGCGACCTGCTCGAACAACATGCTCGCGAACGCCGTCGGTCCGGCGTTGCTCAAAAAAGGCAAGAGGTGGTATTTCATCACGGCGGACTATGCGTTCGGTAACGACGCGCACGACCGGCTCGCGAAGATTCTTACGTCTGCCGGCGGCCAGGAGGTCGGCAACGATCATCATCCGCTCGGCCAGACCGACTATTCGTCCTATATGACGAAGGCGCGCAACACGGATGCGAACGTGCTAATCTTCTGCAACTACGGACCCGATACGCAGAATTCGACCAAAGCCGCGGTCGGTTTAGGGCTGAACAAAAAGATGGCGATCGGCGGCATCCTCTGCGGCAACGAGGTTGCCGTCGGTATGCCCGTCGACGACCTCGTCGGCTCGTTGTGGGGCTCGCCCTGGGGCCCCGAAGCCGGCGGAGCGACGACCACGAGCATCTATAATAAGCTCAAGCCGCTCGCGAAGGGTTTCCCACCGAATTGGCGCCAGTACCTCGGTTATATATCCGGTGCGCAGATCATCGATCGCCTGAACGCCGCGGGATCGACGGATACCGAGAAGTTAATCGCCGCCTTCGAAGGCCATCGCTTCGACGGGGGGAAAAAAGACGTCTCCTACTGGCGCAAGTGCGATCACCAAAACGTTCAAAATACGTACGCCTCCGAAATCGTCGCAAAGTCGAAGCGGCGCAGCGAAACGGAATTCTTCCGGATTACGTCGGCGATCGGCGGCGAATTCGGAGCCGGGCCGTGCTCGTCCTCCGATAGTGAGAAAGCCTCCGCGATTTTCGCATCGCAGAAGATCTCGCCGCGAGCGGATTACACGGAAGTTAAAACGCACTAAAGGTTACGCTTCGAAATAGTCGGCGAGTTCGCCGAGACTTCGTACCGCGACGTCGATACCGGCGCCGGGTACGAGGTCTTTTTTTTGCGCCGGACCGTACTCCGTGGGGCGCGCGACGAACGCCGTGCGCAGACCGCAGCCGGCGGCCGCCTCGAGATCGCCATTGTGAGCGGCGACGAGCATCACCTCGTGCGGGTTTAGAGCGAGCAACTCGACCACGCCGAGATAGGTCTGCGGATCGGGTTTGTAGCGGCGTGGAATTTCGGAGGAATAGACGAGATCGAAACGCAGATCCCCAAAACGCGCGAGATCGACCAGAAGCGCGACGTTGCCGTTGGAAAGCGTTCCGAGCAGCTTACGCCGCCGCAGCCGCTCGAGGCCGGTCCGTACGTCGGGCCACGGTTCGAGTTCGTGCCAGCGTCGCACGAACCAGGTCCGGTCCGTGGCGTCGAGCGGCGGCAGCGCGAACCGTTGCGCGAGCACGTCGAACGACTCGCCGTGGAGCGCATCGAGATTCTTCCACACCGATTGGCCTCGCCGGACCCGGTCCATCGCGGGTACGTATGCGTCGCGCCACGCATCGACGAAAGCGGTCCAGTCACACGCGATCCCGCGCGTTACGCCAAAACGTTCGAGATCACGCACGACGCTCGTTCGCCAATCGACGAGCGTGCCGAAGACGTCGAAAACCAGCGCGCGCACCGCCACGGGTGTAGGGCTCACGCAGTAACGATAGACCCCGCCGACTGCAGTCCGAGCTCGACCGTCGATATCTCGCGCATCTTGAACTTCTGAATTTTTCCCGTCACGGTCATCGGGAACGCTTCGACGAAGCGCACGTAACGCGGAACCTTATAACGCGCGATCTTATCGCGACAGAACGCCTTGATCGCCTCGGCGTCGACGTCGTGACCCCGATGCAGCACGACCCACGCACACAGTTCCTCACCGTATTTCTCGTCGGGTACGCCGATGACCGATACGTCTTGGATCGCCGGATGGGTGTAGAGATACTCTTCGATCTCGCGCGGATAGACGTTTTCTCCGCCACGGATAACCATGTCTTTGATCCGGCCCGCGATATTGAGGTAGCCGTCCTCGTCCATCGTGGCGATATCGCCCGTATGCATGTAGCGGGCTGAGTCGATGACGAGCGCGGAATTCTCCGGGTCGTTCCAGTAGCCGAGCATCACGCTGTACCCCCGCGTGCAGAGTTCGCCCGGAACGTTACGGGGAACGATACGGCCTTCCTCATCGACGATCTTGACTTCGAGATGCGGGTGAACGCGGCCGACGGAACCGGTTCGCTTATCGAGCGCGTCGTCGACGGCGGTCTGCGTCGACACGGGCGACGTCTCGGTCATACCGTAGCAGATCGTCACCTCGGGCATGTGCATCTCGACGCGCACGCGCTTCATGATTTCGACCGGACACGGCGATCCGGCCATGATGCCCGTGCGCAGCGTCGTGCAATCGTATTCGCGAAAGTTCGGTAGAGCGAATTCAGCGATGAACATCGTCGGTACGCCGTAGAGCGCCGTACAGCGTTCCTTCACGACGGCGTCCATCGTCATCTTCGCATCGAAGGCATAGTTCGGAATGACGAGCGTCGCACCGTGCGTGACGATCGCGAGGTTTCCGAGGACCATCCCGAAGCAATGGTAGAACGGAACCGGGACGCAGACGCGATCGGCGTCGGTATAGCGGCAGCCTTCGCCGATGAAGAAGCCGTTATTGAGTATGTTGTGGTGGGTAAGCGCCGCGCCTTTGGGAAAGCCGGTCGTCCCGGACGTATATTGAATGTTGATCGCTTCGTCGAACTGCGCGCGCGCGAGCCGGTCGGCCAGCTGGCCGGACGTGACGTTTTCGGCCGCGTCGTTGACGTCGTTCCAGCGCATCGCGCCGACGACGACCGCATCGAGTTCGTCGTCGCCGATGAAGACGATCGTCCGCAACGCCGGGACGTCGTCGCGAATTTCGCGCAGGATGTCGACGTACGCGCTCGTCTTGTGGCGCACTTGCACGAGGAGAACGCTGACGCCGCTCTGGCGCAGGGCGTATGCGGCTTCGGTACTGCGGTACGCGGGATTGATATTGACGAGAATCGCACCGATCTTCGGGGTCGCGAATTGCGCGATCGTCCATTCGAGGGTGTTGGTCGACCAGATGCCGACGCGGTCGCCGTGCCGCACACCCAGCGCCATGAGGCCGCGCGCGAACAGATCGGTCGCCCCGCGCATCTCGCGGTACGTGAGCCGCACGTTTTGGTGCACCGAGACGACCGCTTCGCGCTCGGGATAACGTTCGGCGATGCGATCGAAATGCGCGCCGATCGTCTCGCCGATCAACGGCAACGGACTGGGACCCGAGGCATAACTCAAGCGCTCCATACCTGCGCCTTCGTGCGTCCGTACGCGCCCCCTGGAGGCACTTCGCACACGACTAAGCCCGTGCCGCCAGCCGAAACATTTGCGCTTTTTAGTCGCTACAACGTTACGCCGAGCGCGACAAGGAGGCTCGATACTATGATTTACCCACGTAACGATAAGCGCGGTTCCGAAACCGGCCGGCCGACTATACCGCAACCCAAATCAGAGCCTTCGTTCGACGGCTGGGGGCCTCGCCTGCGCTTTTAGCGCTACTCCGGATCCGCGAAAAGCATCTCGAGATCTTCGCGTGTCAACGCTTTCGCGAGCGCGCCGTCGGCTTTGATAATGTTGCGCGAAAGACTCGCTTTGCGCTCCGCAAGCGCGCGGATCTTTTCCTCAACAGTCCCCGTCGTCACGAGCCGGTATGCGGTCACCGCACGCGATTGACCGATGCGATGCGTTCGGTCGATCGCCTGACGTTCGACGGCGGGATTCCACCACGGATCGTACAGGATCACGTAATCCGCCGCCGTTAGCGTTAGCCCGACGCCGCCGGCTTTGAGCGAACATAGAAACATCGGCGGCCCGTCGGGCTTCATGAAGTTGGCGACTTCATCCTGACGATCTTTATCTTTCGTCGATCCGTCGAGATAGCCGTACGCGATATCGCGCTTATCGAGGGCGGTGCGCATGATCTTGAGCATCGATGCGAACGCGCTGAACACGAGCAGGCGATGGCCGCCGGAGAGAATCTCCTCGACGGTCTCCAGGAACGCTTCAAACTTCGCACTCGCTTCAGGATCGTCGCGATGTTCTTCGAAGAGCAACCCGGGATGCGCGCAAATCTGACGCAGCCGCGTAAGTGCCGCGAGCACGTGCACGGTCGCGCTTTCGATGCCTTGCTCTTCGACGACCGCAAAGACGTCGCGGCGGGCGGCTTCCGCGACGCCGCGATAGAGACGGCGCTGGAGCGGCGAGAGGTCGCACGCGAGCGCCACTTCCGTGCGATCCGGCAGTTCCGGGGCGACGTCTTCCTTCGTGCGGCGCAGCAAGAACGGTTCCAGCCGCGAGCGCAGCACCCCGATCGCCTTCTCGTCGTTTTCAGCAATCGGAATTTCGAAGCGACGCCGGAACGACGTCTCGCTGCCGAGCAAACCCGGTTCCACGAATGCGAAGATCGCCCACAGATCGCGAAGCGAGTTTTCGACCGGCGTACCGGTAAGCGCGAGACGGTGATCGGCGTGCAGGCTGCGGACCACGCGCGCGATTTGCGACGACGGATTCTTCGCGTTCTGGGCCTCATCGAGAATGAGCGTTCGGAACTGGTAATTCGAGAGCTGCTGAGCGTCCAAGCGCGCGAGCGCATACGACGTGATGACGACGTCCGCATTGGGGACGTCCTCGTACCGTAACGCCCGTTCGCTACCGCTATGCAGCCGCAGAGTCCGCAACTCCGGGGCGAATCGCGCGATTTCGTTTTCCCAGGTATGCGTTACCGACGTCGGCGCGATCACGAGCGACGGCGCTGCGCCGTCCAGCTTTTTCCGGCGCAAGAGATAACTTAAAACTTGGAGCGTTTTGCCCAAGCCCATTTCGTCGGCTAAAATGCCGCCAAAACCGAATTCCGAAAGGTATGTCAAAAAGTCCAGCCCGAGCTGCTGGTATCCGCGCAGCTCGCCCGTAGCCAAAACCGGCGCCTCCACCCCCGGGATGCCTTGAAAGTTGCGCAGCTTTTCGCGCATCTGCTCGACCTCGGGCGGAAGCGAGACGTTGCCGAAATTATCGTGCAGCTCGTCCCGAATCGCCAGCAGCGCGGCCAGGCCGCTTCGGCGACGCTCCGAAATGTCGGTGAGCAGGGCGTTACGCTCGCGCAGTTTTTCGACATCGACGAGCTTCCCGCGCACTTCGGCGAAGCGGCCGCTCGTCGAGAGCAGCGCGGCGAGTTCTTTCTGCGTGAGAGCGTCGCCCGAACCACCGACGAAGACGTCGACTTTGAGTTCGAACCAATCGGCGTCTTCTCCCGATCGTTCGGCGACGACGTTGATGTCGAGTTCGCTATTGCCGCGCACGAGATCGGTGAGGCCCGGATCCAGGCGGTGTTCCAGGTCGTCCCACGTCGCCAGCGTGTCGCGCACGAAATTCGCCGCGCGGTCGGCGCCATGCAGGGCGAAGCCGTCCGTCGAGCGCGGAACGAAGCCGGCCTCGATCAGTCGCGCGCGCAAGCCCGCCGCGGCATCGCCCGTGAAACGTACGAATTTGTCGCCGTGCGGCGCGATCGCACCGAGCGCGGCATACGGCGCTCGCGCGCCCGTCGCCCGATCGATAAACGTCACAGTCGCCACGAGCGCCCCGCCCGTCCAGCCCATCGCGATCTCGGCCGTGGCATCGGCTGCATCGGTGATGCCGAGCGCGCCGCGATCTTCTTTCGTAAGGAACGGAGCCACGCGCGCGATCGTGCGCGGCGTCAGCGGCGCATCGTGCGTCGACCCGTTCATGGCACGTGCGGCATCGATGGCACGCTTCGCATCGAACGTTCCATCGACGAGAAATGCCGCTTGCGGGGTCGCGACCCACGTCGGCGGACCGTCGAGCAAGAACACGTCTTTCGGCGCGACCCGTGTGCCGTCGACGGTTTCAAAGAGCGGTAGAAACGACGTCCCGCGGCGCATCGCGCGCAACTGCAGGCCACGCAAATCAACCCGAAAATCCGGCAGTTCCGACGGATGCCGCGCGGCACCCGGATCGGCGTCGAAACGCAAGCGCGGATGGCGCGAAAGCCGGAAGAGCGCGCGCGCGAGCGCGCGCTGCACGTTACGCCCCGCAAACGCTTCTTGGACGGCTTCGTCCCGCATGAGTTCGCGATCGACCTCGTCCCAATCGTCGTGCGGCGTGGCATCCATCATGGCGACGATCGCGGCGGCATCGCGCACCGCACCGCGCAAACGCGGCGAGTCCAGCACGAGCGTCGCGGAAATCGTGAGGCCGTCCGCAGACGTGAAAACCGGCCAGACCGAGCGCGCGCGGACTTGTTTGGTTTCGACCCGCTGAACCGGCAGCCAACTCAGATCGGCTTCGGCCGCCGCCGGCACCGCCTCTTCCAGTTCGGTCTGCGAGCGGACCGTTTCGAGCGTGGCGACGACGTGTTCGCACATGCCGCTACCGCCGCACGAGCACACGGCACGTAGCGCCAACGGGCCCGTTCCCGTGCCCCACTCGACCATGACGTCACGGGTGCCGCGCTGGTCTTTCACGGTCGATTCGAGCTTGAGATCTTCGACGGCACGTAACGTAACGCGTTTGGCTTCGACCAGAGCGAGCGCGGTGCGAACGAGATCGCGCGCGAACCACGATCCGATCGTCGCGGGCAGGCGCGAACGCCACGTAGCGAACGGTGTCAGTTAAGGTTACTCCCGGCCACGAATGTGCGGCGGTGACGGCCGAATGCCCGCAACGCTAAACGTTGCGGGCATCCGGCCCGGCGTAGCTTCGTGGCGCTCTACCCGACCGTAAGTTCCGACGGCGGAACCGCGGGCGGCTCGAGCGACGGGATCTTCGAGAATCGAAGTTTCTCCGGATTGTCGGGAGAAATCTCCGCGAGGATACGATCGCCCGCGACGAAGTTGCCTTTAAGCAATTCTTCCGCGAGTTCGTCCTCGACTTCGCGTTGGATCGCGCGCCGCAGCGGACGGGCACCGAACTGCGGATCCCAACCTTTGCGAGCCAGGAGCGCCTTGGCCTCTTCCACGACCTCGAGGTGCATTTCTTGCGCCTCGATCTCGCGCACGACTTTGGCCAACTCAAGCGACACGATCTGTTCGATCTGTTCGCGCGATAACTGATGGAAGACGACGATTTCGTCGACGCGATTGAGAAACTCAGGCCGGAACGTGTGCTTGACTTCTTCCAGCACTTTGCTCTTCATTTTCTCGTACTGCGCTTGGTCCATCTCGCTGCTGGTTTTTTGCGGCCGAAAACCGATGTCGGTCGTCGTTTGCATGCCGCTGGCCCCGACGTTGGAAGTCATGATGATCACCGAATTTTTGAAATCGACGACGCGACCTTGTGAATCGGTAAGCCGGCCGTCTTCGAGCACCTGCAGCAGCAGATTGAAAACGTCGGGATGCGCCTTCTCGATTTCGTCGAGCAACACGACGCAGTATGGCCGCCGCCGAACGGCTTCGGTCAACTGCCCGCCCTCTTCATACCCGACGTACCCGGGAGGTGCGCCGACGAGCCGGGACACGGCGTACTTCTCCATGTACTCCGACATGTCTATGCGGATCATCGACTCGCTATCGTCGAAGAGATACTCGGCAAGGCTCCGCGCCACTTCCGTCTTTCCCACGCCCGTCGGTCCGAGGAAAATGAACGAGCCGATCGGGCGTTTGGGGTTCTTGAGGCCGGCGCGGGACCGCCGGATCGCGCGGGTGACGACTTCGACCGATTCGTCCTGCCCGATAACGCGCTTATGCAGCTGATCTTTCATCGTGAGCAGCTTGGCCGTCTCGGCCTGCGCGAGTTTCGAGACCGGAATGCGCGTCCAAGCACTGACGATGTAAGCGATATCGTCTTCGGTGACTTTGATCGTCCGATCGCTCAGCGCTTTCTTTTCGATCCACTCCTGTTCGAGCCGCTGCCGCTCGAGACGCAGCTTCTCTTCCCGATCGCGAATAGCGGCGGCTTTCTCGAATTCCTGACTTTTGACGACCGCTTCTTTTTCGATCTTGACCCGGCGGATCTGTTCGTCGATTTCGCGTACTTCCGGCGGCGGAAGCGTCGCCTGAAGGCGGACGCGCGAACTCGCTTCGTCGATGAGATCGACGGCTTTATCGGGGAGGAACCGATCGGAAATGTAACGGTCCGATAACTTCGCCGCCGCAACGAGCGCTTCGTCCGTAATCGTCACTTTGTGATGAGCTTCGTACCGGTCGCGTAGCCCGCGCAGAATCTCGACGGTCTCCTCGATCGACGGTTCGCCGACCATCACCGGCTGGAAGCGACGCTCGAGCGCACTGTCTTTCTCGATGTGCTTGCGGAATTCGTTGAGCGTCGTCGCGCCGATGCATTGGAGTTCTCCACGCGCGAGCGCGGGTTTAATGATATTCGAAGCGTCGATCGCGCCTTCGGCGGCACCGGCTCCCACGAGCGTATGGAGTTCGTCGATGAAGAGGATGATCTCGCCCGAAGCGGCGCGGATCTCATCCATGACCCGCTTCATGCGCTCTTCGAACTCGCCCCGGTATTTCGTGCCGGCCACGAGGCCTGCGAGATCGAGGGTGATCACGCGCCTCTCGCGCAACGGCTCGGGCACTTCACCCTTGATGACGCGTTGGGCGAGGCCTTCGGCGATGGCCGTCTTGCCGACGCCCGGCTCACCGATCAGCGCCGGATTATTCTTCGTCCGCCGAGCGAGGATCTGGATGACGCGCTCGATTTCATTCGCCCGGCCGATGACCGGATCCAGCTTATTATCCCGTGCGAGCGTCGTGAGGTCGCGACCGTAGGCATCGAGCGTTGGCGTTTTCGATTTGCCTTTCGGCGCGACCGGTTGGCCTTCGGCGCCCAGAAGCGACGTCGTCTGCACGCGGACCTTGGCGGGATCGACGCCCAGGTTCGTCAGCACGCGCGCCGCCACGCCCTCACCTTCACGGATCAAGCCAAGCAATAGGTGCTCCGTGCCGATGTAATTGTGATTGAGCTGACGCGCTTCTTCGAACGCGAGCTCGATCACGCGCTTGGCGCGCGGCGTGAAGACCATCTCCTGCTGCACCGTCTGGCCGCCGCGACCGACGATCGCTTCGACTTCCTGACGCACTTTAGCGAGATTGACGCCGAGCGTCTCGAGCACTTTGGCGGCAAGACTCTCGCCTTCGGAGATGATACCGAGCAAGATATGCTCGGTTCCGATGTAGTTATTACCGAGCCGCTGCGCTTCTTCTTGGGCGAGGACGATGCTACGCCTCGCTCGCTCGGTAAACGGTTCCCACATTGACATACGTACTTAGACTCCCTGTCCGCCCGTCCGGGTTCGATGACGCACGGTTTTCCTGCGACTTGCCGGATTTGCGACTTATACCCTTTGTCGCTACGTCCGGTCGACGCGGCCGTGTGGCGATATAACACGCGCTGGATCGTCGTAAGTTTCCGGCGCCCGGAGCCCGCACTCGAAAAGGCCGGATTTTTGCCTACTGCAATAGGAATTGGCTAAGTAGGACGACGTAGTATCCAACATGAAGCAGACGTCCAACGGACGGGTCACGGCCCCCTCGGCTAACGACAGCGACCCGCAGACAGCCGCCCCGGCGGAGGAGTCGCCCGTACGACTCGCTCGGGCCCCTTCCGATACTACCGCTCGGCGGAGCGTGGTCGCGAAAGTCTCCCACACGCTGACCGTGGCTCTCGCGGAGCGCCTTGAAGAATTCGCCTTCTTTCAACGGATGAGCGAAAGCGCCGTAATCGAGCATACGCTCAACGCGTTCTTCGCGCAGAGTTCGGACGACGCCGAACTCGGCGACATCTTGCGGCGTGAGGGTGCCGGGCGGAGGCGAAAGACGTAGGCCCGGTTAGCCAACGACTTCGCGAGCCGCCCGTCGCAACGACGCGCCGCGGTCTCGTAAAAACTTGCCGATTTGTGCATCGGTCGATTTACTAAAAAGCAGAGCGAGGGAGATCTCTACGATCGAGCTCTCTGAAAGCCGCTCCTCGAAAGCAACCTTCCGCAAGCGAGATCCGACGTTATGAGACACGTTCACCGAAAGCTTGACCGATGAACCCGCTTTAGGTTTCGCCTTCATACGAACGAACGTGCCATCTAACTCTTACGGCGAAGAGCCGCGCCGGAATCCCGGAGGCGCTTGCCGAGATCGGGATCGGTGCCGGAGGCGAAAAACGCTCGCAGCGAAAATTCGATAACGGCGCTCTCGCTGATCCGTTCGTGAAAGGCAAAATGCCGCAATTGCTCGGCGACCGAGGCGTCGAGCGTGTGCGAGACCGTTGAAATCTTCAGCACTTTGTGAGCCGATTCGGCCGGGCTTTCGGTCACGAGCGCGCCTTTGCGCACCGGCTTCGGTATTCCCGAGGATGAAGACGCTTTCGATTGAGCCATAATTTTAAGTTGCTAAGAATCAAGAAGTACTCCTGCGCACTTAGTTACCACTACGTATGGTTTCCATTACAGGGCGTCGCGTCGATGCGAACCGCCGACATGGGCCTATCATCCGGGAGGCGCCGGGCGTGAGTCGAATTACTCCGAAGAGCGAGATGCCGCCCGTTTCCGCATAAGGGTCCGTTTCTTTTACGTAGAGAAAGCGACCCGCGTGTTGCATCAAATAAGCGATCAGCTTTTTAACGGCATTACGCTCGGCATGCTGTATATCTTGGTGGCTCTCGGACTCAACATCATCCTCGGGCTCATGGGCGTGATCAATTTCTCGCACGGAGCGTTTTTCATGCTGGGCGCGTACGTCGCGTTCACGCTCGCGCCGCATGTCGGGTTTTTTCCGAGCATCCTGCTCTCGGCGCTCATCATCGGGCTCTTCGGCATGCTCTTCGAAGCGGTTTTGGTGCGGCCGCTCTACAAACGATTGCCCGAGTATACGCTGCTGTTGACGTACGGGACGGCGCTCGTCTTCGAGCAGATCGTCCGGCGGATATGGGGCGACGATGCGGTGCGCTATCCCGGGCTACCGGACTGGCTCGCGGGTTCCGTCACGCTCGGCGCATATTCGTTCCCGGTGTATAAGGATGTTTTCTTAGTCGCGATGACGATCGTCATTCTGACGTGCGTCTGGCTTCTTATCAATAAGACGAACATCGGCGTCATCATTCGCGCCGGTACGCGCGACGCCGAAATGGTCAAAATTCTCGGCATCAACATGCCGCTGATGTTTACGTTTGTTTTCGGAATCGGCTCGTTCATGGCTGGCCTCGCGGGCGCGCTCGCGGCTCCCGTCTATGCGATCATTCCCAATCTGGCCTCACAATGGATCGTCTTAACCTTCGTTATCGTGATCGTCGGCGGCATCGGTTCGTTCTGGGGTGCGATCGTCGGCGGCCTTATCATCGGCATTCTCTCGAGCTTGATGGAACTCGTGTATCCGCCGGCGGTCGAACTCACGGGCTTCATCATCATGGGGATTATTCTGTTGGTAAGGCCGCGTGGAATCTTCGGCGTCGAAGGTCTTTTCGAGTGATCCGCCCGGTCGCCGGTCGCCCGTGGCTCACGCTGATCGCCATCGCAGTTGCCTTCGTGCTGCTTCCGTTTTTCATGCCGGGCGGCACCTTCGATCTTTACCCCTTAGCCGGCGCCCGTTTGCCGCTCCACGCCGGGTTCGTCGATCTCGCGTCGACCGTGCTCGTCTTCGCCCTGTTCGCCCTGGGATTCAATCTCCTATTCGGTCACACGGGCGAGCTCTCGTTCGGACATGCGATGTTCTTCGCCCTCGGGGCGTACTCGACGGCACTCTTCACCAAAGGCTTCGACATCATGCTGGGGCCGGCGCACCTCGCCTTCGCCGGATCCCATAACGGGCTCGCCGCGCTCGTGGTCGCCCTCGCAGTGGTCGCGCTTTGGGCATGGGGCTTGGCGCGCATCATCGTTCCGCGTTCGAGCGGCATTTATTACTCCATGATCACGCTCGCATTCGCGCAAGTCATTTACTTCATCGCGTTTCGCTGGAGCGATCTAACGGGTGGCGAAGACGGCTTACAAGGCGTTTCGCGGCCGGACATTCCGGGCATTCCGTCGGGCTGGTTCGCCGACTCCACGCACGTCTACGTCTTTACGGCCATCGTCGCATTGCTCGCCGTCGCGGCCAACTATTGGATCGTTCATTCAAAATTCGGCTCGGTGCTGCACGCGATTCGTGAGAACAAGCAGCGCGCGCGCTTTCTCGGATACGACGTCAACAAGTACCGCGTCAACGTATTCGTGCTCTCGGCTATCTTTCCGGGCGTCGCGGGTTGGCTGTGGGCGTACTTCCAGCAATCGATCAATCCCGATGCGGGCTCGATCGATTACTCGGGACGCGTCGTGATGATGTCGCTGCTCGGCGGCATCAACACGTTCGTCGGACCGATGATCGGAGCGTTCGTCTATTGGGATCTGCAGAATCGCGTCGCCGGACTCTCGAAATACTGGCCCGCGACGATCGGCATCGTTTTCGCCTTCTTCGTCATCGTGGCGCCGCGCGGCATCGGCGGCGGCTTCGAGGAACTCCGCCGGTACGGCATCCAGGCCGCTTTTCGGCGCGTGTTCTCGCGCAGGGCCCGAATTCAGACGGAACTGGCCGAGGAACGCGCGACCGCGGCGGCAACGGGCCACGAGATCGCGCCATGAACGGCAGCGGCGATTACGCGTTCAAGACCGACCGTCTGTCGCGCTCCTTCTCCGGCTTCAAAGCCGTTAACGACGTTACGATCGAGATCCCACGCGGCGGCGTGCGTACGATCATCGGTCCCAACGGCGCCGGTAAGACGACCTTCTTCAATTTGCTCTCCGGCCTCTTACCGCCGAGCAGCGGGAAGATCTATTTCGACGGCCTCGACATCACGTCGTTCGAGCCGTATCGTCGCGCGCGACTCGGCCTGGCCCGCTCGTTTCAAATTACGAACATCTTCGCCAAACTCACCGTGTACGAAAACGTCCGGCTCGCGGTGCAGGCCGTCTACGACGGCAAAGCGAGCTTTTTCTTTCCGTCGCGCGCGAAGATGGGCGATCTCGCCGCAAACACCGAAGCGATTTTGCACGACATCGGCTTGACCGCGGTAGCCGGTGGACTTGCAGAAAACCTGTCGCACGGCGACCAGCGGCGGCTGGAGCTCGGGCTCGTGCTCGCACGGGACCCGAAAGTCTTGCTCCTGGACGAACCCCTCGCCGGCATGTCCCCGACCGAAACGCACGCGACGGTGGAGCTGATCGTGCGGATCGCACCGGGCCGCACGATTCTTTTGGTGGAGCACGATATCGACGTCATTATGGCGATCTCCGAAACGATTACGGTGTTGCAGACGGGGCAGATTCTCGCGGTCGGCACGCCCCTGGAAATTCGGCAAAACGAAGCCGTGCAACGCGCCTACCTCGGTGGCCACGCATGAGCGAGCGGCTGCTCGAGATCGAGTCCGTCAACGCCTACTACGATAAGAGTCACGTGCTGCAAAACGTCTCACTTGCGGTCGACGCAGGCGAAGTCGTCGCGCTCCTGGGCCGTAACGGCAGCGGCCGCTCCACGACGCTCAAAGCGATCATGGGACTCGTCGAAGTAAAGACGGGCGCGATCCGCTTCCAAGGCAAGACGATCACGAATAATTCACCCTTCAATCTCGCCAAACTCGGAATCGCCTTGGTGCCCGAAGACCGGCGCATCTTTCCGAACCTCACGGTGGGCGAAAATTTGCGCCTGGCGGCGCTCGCGGGCCGTAAAGGCCCTTGGACGGAGAAGCGCATCTACGAGTATTTCGCCGTACTCGGCGAACGCAAAGATAAGCCGGCGAAACTTTCCGGCGGCGAGCAGCAGATGCTGGCGATCGCGCGAGCGCTAATCGCCAATCCCGCGATCATTCTGCTCGACGAACCGATGGAAGGGCTCGCTCCGCTCATCGCTCGCAACGTCGAAGACGTGGTGCGCCGCATCCGCACCGAAGGCAATACGATTTTGCTCGTGGAGCAAAACGCGCAAGTCGCGATGGGCCTTTCCGATCGCGGTTACATTCTTTCCAATGGGCGCGTCATGGCCTCGGGCAAAATCGCGGCCCTGCGCGAGGACGCCGAGTCCATGCAACGCTACCTCGCAGTCTGAAGTCACGGTGGCTCCGGTAAACGAAGCGAAAGCGCACTTCGCGTGGCGCTTCGAAACGTTTACGAATGGCCGGCTCGTCGTACCGGTCGCCGCGATCGCCTATCGTGGCTTCCATCGTCGCTTCGAGATGTGGGACGATGCGAGGCGCAAAGCAGGCTTGACGGGCGGGCTCGTGGGCGCCGCGCTCGGGAAGAACGTCACGCCGTACGCGTAGTCGGCAATCTTACCGCTGGTCATCGCACTGCGGCTGCGCTACCACGGGTTGCCCCGATTCGCGCGCTTGGACGCCGATGCGGCGTAAACGCTTCCGCGAACTGCCCGGTGGAACTGCGGGCTCCCGCGGCGAACTTACGCTCCTATGCCGACACAAGAAGAAGTTCGCGAAGCCCTCAAAACCGTGGAAGACCCCGAATTACACATCGGAATCATCGATCTTGGCCTCATTTACGGGGTCGAGGTGGCGGGTGAGGCAAACCAAGACGTCAACGTCAGCATGACGCTGACCTCGCCGATGTGCCCGGTGGGCCCAATGTTCAAGCAAGCGGTCGAGTCGAAAGTTATGTCGCTCGAGGGCGTCAAGACTGCCAAGGTCGAGATCACGTTCACACCCCCGTGGGATCCGCGCACGATGGCCTCCGACGATGCGAAGGTTCAACTCGGCATCTGGTAGTCGCCGGGCTCGGCTGAGCTCAAATGCGACGCGAGAGCCTTTTTGCGATTGCGCTTCCCTGGTGGCGACGCCCTCGCCCTTACTTGCGTCCGCCTCTCGCGCGAACGACTTGCGGGGCGCGTGCGGATTCAAATGACGATCGTATCGTACACCGTATGGAAGGCCGACGCGACCAGAGCGAACGCGTGCGCAAGGCGACGAAGCCCATCACGTAGCCGAAGAGCGTGTGATGGACGACGATCGTCGAAAACGCAACGTTACGTTGCCCTTTGCCGCGTACGTCGCCGCGCCGTAGTGCCAGAGCCGGAACAGCGACGCTTGCGCGAAGAGCGCCCACCCCGTGGGAACCACTCGCGTCAGCCGGGACATCAGCGCGCCGCGGAAAAGAAACTCTTCGCTAAAGCCTGCGGAGAACGCGTTGCGCAGCAGTTCTCGCACGAGTGCGCACGGCGGAACCAGCGACGACCTTCGCATCGCCGGCCCACGATCCAGCGGAGAGAGAATTCCGAGCGGCGGTGGCGCGCGGAACGGACGCGGCGGTCGCTGACGCGAACGCGAACGCCATGACCGTCCCCGATTCGACGCACCATGCGAAAATCGACGAGCTCCGCGACAAACGTGCGCAGGCGCTCGCACCCGCGGGCGAACCCGCCAACGCGCGGCAGCGCGAGCGCGGAAAGCGCACCGCGCGGGAACGCATCGACGCCTTGGTCGATCCGGAGTCGTTCGTCGAACTCGATACGTTTGCGGTGCATCGCACGACGGCGTTCGGCCTCGACGAACGCGAATTTCTCGGCGACGGCGTCGTCACCGGCCGGGCGACGATCGCCGGACGGCAAGTCTTCCTCTTCTCGCAGGATTTTACGGTTCTCGGCGGATCGCTCGGCGAAGTGTTCGCCGAAAAAATCTGCAAGGTGATGGACCTCGCCGTGCGCACCGGCTCGCCGATGATCGGCATCAACGATTCCGGCGGCGCGCGCATTCAGGAAGGTGTGGTCAGCCTCGGCGGTTATGCGGAAATTTTTTGGCGCAACGTTCAGGCCTCGGGCGTGATCCCGCAGCTCTCGCTGATTGCGGGTCCGTGCGCGGGCGGCGCCGTGTATTCACCCGCGATCACCGATTTCACGATCATGGTCGAAAAGATCTCGCAGATGTTCATCACGGGGCCCGAGATCATCAAGACGGTCACGGGCGAAGACGTCACCTTCGAAGAGCTGGGCGGCGCGTACACCCACGCGACGAAGAGCGGCGTGACCGATCTCATCGCGGCCGACGAAGACGAGATGACCGATCAGGCCAAACGACTGCTCTCGTTCGTGCCGCAAAACAATCTCGACGATGCGCCGCGTTTCGCATGCGACGACGATCCGCTGCGGCTCTGTCCCGAACTCGACGATCTCATTCCCGATTCGCCGAACAAGCCGTACGATATCACCGACGCCATTCGCGCCGTCGTGGATGACGGCGACTTCTTCGAGATCGGCGAACTGCACGCGCCCAATATCGTGATCGGCTTCGGGCGGATCGACGGCGGTTCCGTCGGCATCGTCGCGAACCAGCCGAAGGTCATGGCGGGGGTGCTCGATATCGCATCGTCGATCAAGGCGGCACGCTTCGTACGCTTTTGCGACGCGTTCAACATCCCGCTACTCACCTTCGTCGACGTACCCGGCTTTTTACCCGGCACCGCGCAAGAGTACGGCGGCATCATCAAGCACGGCGCGAAGCTGCTCTATGCGTTTGCCGAGGCGACGGTTCCAAAGATCACCGTCATCACCCGCAAGGCCTACGGCGGCGCGTACGACGTCATGGCCTCCAAGCACGTCCGCGCCGACTACAACATCGCATGGCCGACGGCCGAGATTGCGGTCATGGGAGCGGCCGGCGCCGTCAAGACGATTTTCCGGCGCGAGATCGCCGATTCGGCCGACCCCGGCGCCCGCGAACTCGAACTGGTCGCAGATTACGAACGGCGCTTCGCGAACCCGTTTATCGCCGCGAGCCGCGGCTACATCGACGACGTTCTCGAAGCGAGCCAAACGCGCCGCGCCGTCTCGCGCGCGCTCGCCATGCTCGCCGATAAACGCGTCGAGCGCCCCAAACGCAAGCACGGCAACATTCCGCTGTAACGGTTGCCGCTTACTCCGGCCGATGCGCGGCGTCGCGGCCCACTTCGAAGCGCCGGAGCTCGATATATTGCTCGACATCCTCGACCGCATCCGGCAGCGACGTCGCGACGACGGCGCGCACGTCTGCAAGACTGGCGTCCTGCGCGAGACCGAGCATCCGGCTCAAATCGGCTTGATCGACGCCGCGACTAGCGTCGAGCTTCATCAGCACGAGGTGCGCGAGCGGCACGATCGGTATCCCTTGTGCGTCGATTCGAAATCAACAAGTCATCGAGCATCGGAAAGCTTATCGCCGTTCGTGCCAGCGTCATGAGCATCCGGACGGACGTCCCGCGGCTCGGATGCGAGCGTCGCATGCGTTCGAGAAACCAGCCGCGACGCACCGATTGTTCGCGTGTCGGCGTTCCGCCGCTCCGCGTGGTCATGCCGGACTCTTCTCGCCGAGCGTGTGCGACTCCGGTCGGTCGAGGCAGCTGTGTGAAGCCTTTAGAGGGACGCGTTTCGTCGAAGTCGTTTACATCGGGCGATGGGACTTCTCGATGGAAAGATCGCCCTCGTGACCGGCGTGGCGAACCGGTGGAGCATCGCGACGGGGATCGCGCGCGAATTCCACCGCCACGGGGCGCGCATCGTGCTGACCTATCAGGGCGACCGCGTGCGCGACGAAGTCGAAAAACTCGCCGCCGAATTGGGCGGCTCCGCCTATGCCTGCGACGTCGCCTCCGATGACTCGCTCGCGGCGCTGGCCGAGCGCGTAAAGGCCGAGCACGGACATCTCGATACGCTCGTGCACGCCATCGCGTTCGTGAACAAAGAAGACCTCAAGGGCAAAGTCTATACGACTTCGCGCGCCGGTTTCTTGCTGGCGGCCGACATCTCGGCCTACTCGCTCATCGCGCTCACGAACGCCCTCGTCGACGTGCTCGCCGATAACGCGAGCATCATGGCGATTACGTATTTCGGGTCGACGACGATCGTGCCGAACTACAACGTCGCGGGCGTCGTCAAAGCCGCCCTCGAATCGATCGTGCGCTACCTCGCGTACGATCTCGGCGAGCGCGGCATCCGCGTCAATGCGATCTCCGCCGGTCCCATCAGCACCGCGAGTTCGCGCCAAGTCCGGGACTTCAAAAAGATGCTCGACAAAGTTTCGGCGGCCGCCCCCCTGCGGCGCAACGTCACGCAGGAGGACGTCGGCAAGACCGCCGTCTATCTCGCCTCCGACCTCGCGACCACGATTACCGCCGATATCCATTTCGTCGACGCGGGCTATCACGCGATGGGCATGTACCCCGAACCCGCGACGCCGTGATGCACGGCGAAACGCCGTCGCTCGATGCTGCCCTCGTCGCCGCGATCTCTGCTGCCATAAGCGCTTCCGACGACACGCGTGCCGTCGAATCCGCGCCCGGACCCGTCTGTTCGGCGTGGCGTGCGACCGGCCGCAGCGTCGCGGAGTTCGACGCCTACGACGCGGCTCGCCACGACCGGCTGCTGCGGCGCGGCCCCGTACGATGAAGAAGATCCTAATCGCAAATCGCGGCGAGATCGCGCTGCGCGTGATGCGTTCGGCGCGGGAACTGGGGCTCGCGACCGTCGCGGTCTACAGCGAACGGGACCGCGACGCGCTGCACGTGCGGTACGCGGACGAAGCGTATCTGCTCGGCCCCGCGGCACCAGCGCACAGTTACTTAAACGTTGCGAAGCTGCTGGAGATCGCCGCGCGCTCGGGAGCAGACGCCGTCCATCCCGGATATGGATTTCTCGCCGAGAACGCCGCCTTCGCCCGCGCGGTGCAGGCCGCGGGTCTCACGTGGATCGGTCCGCACCCCGACGCCATCGACGCCATGGGAGATAAAATCCGGTCGCGCCAAGCGATGCTCGCAGCGGGCGTGCCGGTCGTGCCCGGCGCCACGCGGCCGCTCGAGAACGTTGCCGACGCGCTCGCCGCTGCCGAAGAATTCGGCTTGCCGCTGGCGCTCAAAGCGTCGGGCGGCGGCGGCGGCAAAGGCCTCAAAGTCGCGCCTACGCGCGGCGATGTTGCAGCCGCGTTTACGACCGCCGTGCGCGAAGCCGAGGCCTACTTTAAGAATCCGGTCGTATACGCGGAACGCTATCTCGACAACCCCAAACACGTCGAACTGCAGATTCTCGCCGACAAACACGGCAACGTCGTCCACGTCGGCGAGCGCGATTGTTCCCTCCAGCGACGCCACCAGAAGTTGTACGAGGAAGCGCCGGCACTGGTCTCGGCGACCGTGCGCGATCGGTTACGCGAAGCGGGGCTGCGCGCCGCGCGCGCGATCGGGTACGATAGCGTCGGCACGATCGAGACGCTCGTCGTCGGCGACGAATTCTTCTTCTTAGAGATGAACACACGCATTCAAGTCGAGCATACGATCAGCGAAATGATCAGCGGCATCGATCTCATCGCAGAACAAATTCGCGTCGCTGCGGGCGAACCGCTCGGCTACACGCAAAGCGACGTCCAGTTCCGCGGCCACGCGATCGAAGTTCGCGTCAACGCCGAGGATCCGGCGCAGAACTTCCGGCCGGCGCCCGGCACGATCGCGGCGTATCGCGAGCCGTCGGGTTTCGGGGTGCGCGTCGATGCCGCGACGGTCGCCGGCAGCACAATCTCCCCCGACTACGATTCGATGATCGCCAAACTCATCGTGTGGGGTCCGACGCGCGAAGCGGCGCGCGCGCGTTTGCGCCGCGCGATCGACGATTATACGATCGGCGGCGTTCCGACGACGTTGCCGTTCCTGCGCGCGCTTGGCGACGAGCCGAGCGTCGCCGACGGTTCGTACGGCACGGCGACCCTCGAAGCGTTCGCGGCTACGTGGAAGCCCGCGGTGGGGGCGGCGGCTTCCGTCGTGGATCTCGGCGCGCCGGACGCACCGCCGGGCGATGCGGCGCCCGGCCCGGAGGTCATTCGCGTCGAAGTCGACGACCGGCTCTTCCGCGTTCGCCTCCTGGATCGCCCGGCTCCTCGCGCCGTAACGTCCGCGGCCGCACGCACCCCGCCGGCCAAGCCCGCCCCGCGCGCGAAGAACGGGCGGGTCCCCAGCGGCAACGATATCGTCGCGCCGATGCACGGCGTCGTCGTCGAGGTCATGGTCGCGGCGGGCGACGAGGTCGTGGAGCATCAAGTCATCGCCGTCATCGAAGCGATGAAGATGATGAACGAAATTCGCTCCCATCGCGCGGGTGCCGTCGCGACCGTTCATGCCGTAGCAGGCGTGACGCTCGAAACCAACGCGCCGATCGTGTCGCTGGCGTAGCCGTAAGCCTTGCGTATGCGACCGAGCCTTCTGCGGGCGGCGATCGCCCTCGGCGCCCTGATCGATACGGGCGTCGCGATCCTCGCACTCTTCTTCCAGTCGCTCCTCGGGCCGCTCTTCGATATACCGGCGAAAGACCCGGCGCTCACCACGATCGCGGGCGGGGAGTACGTCGTCGTCGCGCTCGTCTACGTGCTGCTCTTGCGGGACCTGGAACGGTATCGCGGCCTGCTCTGGCTGATCGCGCTCGATCAACTCTTCGCCGCACTGCTTCCCGCGCTCGAAATCTCCCGCGGGCACGTCGCGGCGACGTGGAAGACGTTCGGCCCGATCCCCGTAAACCTCCTCCTGGTGGCCGTTTACGTCGTCGCAGCGCGACGCCCGGGAGCGCCGCGTGACGCCTGACGGCACTCGGCCTTAAAAACCGCCCGAGGCAGCGCGCAACGCGAGTCCGAAGAACGTCTGCGATGGCAAGCAACGGTCGCTCGGATTCTGCCCGAACCGAAAACGGGAGCGGCATTGCGCTCCAGCCGTTCTACGCGGCGGCGGACGCGGCACCGCCCGCGACCGCCCCCGGCACCTTTCCGTTCCAACGCGGCATTCGTCGGGAAGGCTATCGCGGCCGGCGCTGGACGATGCGCCAATACGCGGGGTTCGCGACGGCTGCCGAATCCAACGCCCGCTACCGCTACCTTCTCGCTCGCGGCACGACGGGTCTGTCGGTCGCGTTCGACTTACCGACGCAGCTCGGCTACGATTCCGACGCGACGGTCGCGTGCGGTGAAGTCGGTAAAGTCGGCGTCGCGATCGATCACGTCGCCGACATGGAGACGCTCTTCGACGGCATTCCGCTCGATTCGGTCACCGTGTCGATGACGATCAACGCGCCGGCCTCGATCCTGCTCGCGATGCTGCTCGCGGTCGCCCGCCGGCGCGGCATTCCGTTCGCAAAACTCGGCGGCACGATCCAGAACGACGTGCTCAAAGAGTACGTCGCTCGCGGGACCTACATCTATCCGCCCAAACAATCGATGCGACTCGTCACCGACGTGATGGCGTACTGCGCCCAGCACGTTCCGCAATGGAATACGATCTCGATTTCGGGCTATCACATTCGCGAGGCCGGCTCGACCGCCGTCGAAGAGATCGCATTTACGCTTTCGAACGCGAAGGCGTACCTGCGCGCCGCCCGCGGGGCGGGGCTCGATATCGACACGATCGCGCCGCGCATCTCGTTTTTCTGGAACGCGCACAACGACTTCTTCGAAGAGGTCGCCAAATTTCGAGCCGCGCGTTTGCTCTGGGCTCGCATCACGCGCGACGAATTCGGTGCGCGGGATCCGCGTTCGCAGATGCTGCGCTTCCACACGCAGACGGGCGGTTCGACCCTGACCGCACAAGAACCGGATAACAACGTCGTGCGCGTCACGCTACAGGCGCTCGCGGCGGTGCTCGGCGGGACGCAATCGCTGCATACCAACGGCAAAGACGAAGCGCTCGCCCTACCGACCGCAGAATCGGCGCGCCTGGCGCTGCGAACTCAGCAGATTATCGCCTTCGAAAGCGGCGTTGCCGACGTCGTCGACCCGCTCGCGGGTTCGTATTACGTCGAATCCCTCACCGCATCGCTCGTCGAGCGCGCGGCACATCTCATCGCCGAAGTCGACGACCTCGGCGGGAGCGTCGAAGCGATCAACACCGGCTGGATGCAAGCGCGCGTCGCCGAATCGTCGTACCGCGCACAGCAAGAGATCGAACGCGGTTCGGCGGTCGTCGTCGGCGTCAACGCGTTCGTCGAACCGGGCGCCGCCGGCGCGCAGATGGATCTGCAGAAGATCGACGCCTCGATCGAGCGCGATCAAGTCGCGCGAGTCGCGAAATACCGCGCGTCGCGCGACGCGGCTGCCGTCGAGGCCCGCCTCGCCGAGATCCACAGCGCCGCGAGCGGAACCGAGAATCTGATGCCCTGCTTCTTGGAAGCCGTCGACGCCGGAGCGACGCTCGGCGAGATCTGCGACGTCCTGCGCGCCGTCTTCGGTACGCACGTCGCGGAGGCGATCGCATGAGCGACGCGACGCGGCGGCTGCCGCCGGCCAACGGTTGGACGATCGACCACGTGGCGCTCGTCGTCGCCGATCTCCCAGCGACGATCGCTCTCTACACCCAAACGCTCGGTTTCGCGCAGCTCTACCGCGAGACGGTCCTGGATCAAGGCATCGAAGCGGTCGGCATCGCGGCGGGGGATTCGGTCATCGAACTTTTGCGACCGCTCGACGAAGCGTCGGCGATCGCGAAATTCCGCGGCGATGCGCCCACGAAGATGCACCATATCGCCTACCGCGTGACCGATATCGTCAGCGAGCTCGCGCGACTGCAACATGAAGGCATACGGTTGATCGACCGAACGCCGCGGCGTGGAGCACACGGAAACACGATCGCGTTTCTCCATCCTAAGAGTACCGGCGGCGTGCTTACCGAGCTCTGTCAGCGCGAGGATTGAGGATGGGCTACGGCTTGGACGATGCGGAACGACGCGACAATGCCGATCTCGCGGAGCGCGTCTCGCGCGACGGGGATGCCCCGAGCGATGAAGAGATCGCGATCCGGCGCTACATGCTGTATTTCATGCTGCCGCTGTGGATGCTCCCGGGCATCGCCGATTGGTATTTCCATCGTAAGACGGACATCGAGCACACCTCGGGGACGCACGAATCGCTAACCCATCAGCTCATGATGGGTGCCATCGGCGTCCCGATCCTCTGCGCGCTCCTCTGCGATATCAACGCGCTCGTGCTCGCGATCATGATCGCCGGTTACGCGACCCACGAAGGCGTGTCGTATTGGGACGTGCGCTATGCGAACAAACGCCGCGAGGTGCCGGCAATCGAACAGCACACCCACAGTTTCCTCGAGATGCTGCCCTTTATGGGTGCCTCGTTCGCCATCTGCCTCAAGCCTCGGCAATTCGCGGCGATCTTCGGTCGCGGCGACGAAGCGCCGCGCTGGCGCTTCGAGCACAAGCGCCCGGCCTTGACGCCGCGCTACATAGCGACGGTCCTCGCCGCCGTGACCGTCTGCGTCGCGCTACCGTACGCCGAAGAGTTCGTGCGATGTTACCGCGTCGACCGAACGCTGCGTCCGCATGACGAATCGTCCTAACGCAGCCGAACGTCGATCTGCGTCTCGAAAGTTCGGTCCCACGGTAACGTGATCGTCAGGCCTGCGTCGCGATATTGCGGGTAAATGTTCGCGAGCAGATCGAGCGCGTAGGGCCACAGCGCGGCGCGATTCTGTGCGCCCGCTTCGCGCGCCACAGCGGGCAGCAGGAGCGACGTATCGATATCGCGCGCGCGTAACGTTTCGTTGATCTGAGGGCGCACGAATTGATGGAATGCGTAATCGTCGATATACCGATCGAGCATGAATTGCGCGTGCGCGCGCGCATCGTAACGCCCCGCGCGGCGGCCGGCGCCGACGGCGATCGCTTCGGGCAGCGCAGTCCCGATCGTATTGGCATCGGTATTCCAGGACGCGAACGCATCGATCTTACCGGCGAGTCCCCGCGCGATGAGCGCTTGAGTCAGCGCGCGCTGTTCTTCACCAGGGTTGCCGTGCAAGAACGTGAGGTCCGCTACGGCGACGCTGGTTCCGCGCGCGACGTCGGCTGCGATGCGATCTTCGAACGCGCTTTCATCGGAGGGCATCGTCTCGGCGACGCGCACGTACAATGCGATATCGGCGGACCCGAGCGCGGCGCGACGCGCTCCGCATGCACCGATGATTTGCGAAATCGTCGTTTCGATCGGCACGTACTCGAGTTGATCGTTGACCGCGCCGCCATCGGGCCTCGAGTAATCGAGCGATACGGTCGGCGTCCAGCCGACGTTGCGTGCGAAGGCGCGCGCGAGCATGACCATACCGAGTTCGTCGGCGCCGGGTTCGATCGACGCCCGGTCGCCCAGCCCGAACGCGCGCGCCGTCGCCTTGAGTTTCGCGACATCGCGCAGATGCAGCCCCGTCGGACCTGCGTCGTCCTGACCGATCACGATGCGATCGATCCCGCCTTCCGCCGCCATCTGCAACGCCCACTCGTCGACGTCGCGGTTCCGTGTCCGGGTCGAGAGATACGCGTCGAGCGTCGCGGGACCGATGAGTTCGCGCAAGTGGGCCGCTTTGCGCCGCTGCTCGCCCGTTTGCGGCGGATCGGGCAGATTCGCATACGCCTGCAGGTCGTCGACGGTCTGCCCCGCGGCATAGTAGTCGGCGGCCGGCCCCAGCCGCGGGACCCCGGTCGGCGCCAGGCGCATGATCGTCCCGAACACGCCGACGAACCCAATGCCGCGCTCGGCTTTGAGGGCGGCTAGATCCCGCAGCCGCACGTAGGCGTCGCCGGCGGCGATGCCTGGGATGCGCGAGGCGACGAGGCCGCCGTAGGCGACCATATCGCTCGAAGCCACGAGTGCGCCGACGCCGCTGGTCGCAGGCCCGCGCAGCCAGCGCGCGATCGCTTCGGGATCGCCCGAACGTAAATACGTTCCGAGCGCAGCCCGTGACGGCGTGCGCACCGGTTGACCCGCGATGAGCCCGAGCGCGACCGGCAACTGAAACGTGACGGGCCGGTCATCGAGCGGTACGAAAGCCACCGCAGGCCCGGGTTCTGCACCGTTCGCGTTGCCCCAGGCGCCGGCCAGGAGCGACGCGACGGCAAAGGCACCAGTCAAGTGCGCGCGCTTACGCACTGCGGAAGGTCTCTACGCGAGTTCGACGAGCAGATCGCCCGCCGCGATGCGCGCACCGACGGGCGTCAAAATGGCCGCAACGGTCCCGTCGGCCGACGCGTGAACGATCGTCTGCATTTTCATCGCCTCGATCGTCAACAGCGCCTCGCCTTTCCGAATTTTGCGGCCTTCCGATGCCGCAACTTTGACGATCTGCCCCGGCATCGGTGCGCCGACGTGTTTGCTATTGGCGGGCTCCGCTTTGCGGGGGGGCGCCTTGACGCCGGTAAGCCGCCGGTCGACGACGGTCACGGTGCGCGGTTGACCGTTGAGTTCGAAATAAACGGTGCGCTGGCCGCTTTCGTCGGGTTCCCCGAGCGCCGCATAGCGCACGAACAGCGTCTTGCCGCGCTCGATCTCGATCGCGATCTCTTGCCCGACGTTCATACCGTAAAAGAACACGGGCGTGGCGAGATTATCGACGTTGCCGTACGTCGCCTGATGCTTCGCAAACTCGCCATAGACCGCCGGATACATCAGATACGAAGCAAAATCACGGTCGGTCAGCTCGCGGCCGATGACGCCTTCGGCTTCGACGCGGGCGCCCGCGAGATCGAGCGGCGCGAGCGACGCACCGAGGCGCTCCGTCAGCGGCACCGCGCCTTTGAGCACTTTCGCCTGCAGCGCCTGGGGAAAACCGCCGGGCGGCTGACCGAGATCGCCGTGAAAGAACTCGACGACCGATTGCGGGAACGCGACGTCGTGCGCCGGATCCTCGACTTGCGCCTCGGTAAGGTCGCTCGAGACCATGAAGAGCGCCATATCGCCCACGATTTTCGAACTGGGCGTGACCTTGACGATATCGCCAAACATGCGATTGACCGCAGCGTAGGTTTTGGTAATCGTCGGCCAACGGTCGCCGAGCCCCATCGCCTGCGCCTGCTCGCGCAGGTTCGTATACTGGCCGCCCGGCATCTCGTGCTCGTACACGTCGGACGAGCCCGAGCGCATCTCGCTTTCGAACGGCCGGTAGAAGCGGCGGACCGCTTCCCAATATGTCGAAATCTCCCGGATCGCATCGGCGTCGAGCATCGTATCGCGCGGTCCGTTCCGTAGCGCGGCCGCGATCGTGCCGAGATTGGGTTGCGAGGTGAGGCCGCTCATCGCATCGATCGCCGCATCGACCGCGTCGACCCCCGCCTCGACCGCCGCGAGCACGCTCGCGCCGCTGTTGCCGCTCGTATCGTGCGTATGGAAGTGTATGGGAATCGCGATCTCAGTTTTGAGAGCGCCGACGAGCACCCGGGCCGCTTCGGGCTTGAGGAGACCCGCCATATCCTTGATGCCGAGCACGTGCGCGCCCGTCTTCTCGAGTTCTTTTGCGAGCGTAACGTAATACTTCAAATCGTATTTGGCGCGCTTTGGATCGAGGATGTCGCCCGTGTAGCACATCGCGGCTTCGCACAGTTTGCCGCTCTCGAGCACCGCGTCGATCGAGACGCGCATATTCTCGATCCAATTCAGCGAATCGAAGATGCGAAAGACGTCGATCCCGGCTTCCGCCGCTTGCGCGATGAAAAAGCGTACGACGTTATCGGGGTAGCTCGTGTATCCGACCGCGTTCGCACCGCGCACGAGCATCTGCAGCAGCACGTTGGGAACGGCGCGGCGGATCGCGCGCAAACGCCACCACGGATCTTCCTTGAGAAAGCGCATCGCAACGTCGAACGTCGCGCCGCCCCAGCATTCGAGCGAGAAGAGATTGGGCAGACGCTGCGCGTAGGCCGGTGCGATGCGCACGATATCGCGCGTGCGCATCCGGGTCGCGAGCAGCGACTGATGGGCGTCGCGCATCGTCGTGTCGGTGACGAGCACGCGACGTTCGGCGAGCATCCACGCCGCAAACGCTTCGGCCCCGAGCGCGTCGAGCCGATCGCGCGTGCCCTCCGCGAGCGGGGCCTGCCAACCCGACGGCGGTACCGGTTCCGTACGGGCTTCCGCGGGGACACGCCCTTTGACTTCCGGACTACCGTTGACGATCGTTTCACCGATGAACGCGAGGACGCGCGAGGCACGATCGCGGTAGCGCCGCATGTCGATGAGACCTACGTTTTCATCGAGAAAACGCGTGGTCACCGTGCCTTCGACGAACTCCCGGTGTTCGAGCAGCGCATCGAGGAACGGTACGTTCGTCTTCACGCCGCGAATGCGAAACTCGCGCAGCGCGCGCAGCATGCGGGCGCGCGTTTCGTCGAACTCAGGCGCCCACACGGTCACTTTTTCGAGCAGCGAATCGTAGAACGGCGTGACCACCGCGCCCGCGTATGCGGTGCCGCCGTCGAGCCGGACGCCGAAACCGGTGGCCGGGCGATAAGCGACGATCTGCCCGTACGTCGGCGTGAACCCATTTTCCGGATCTTCGGTCGTGATGCGGCATTGCATCGCATAGCCGCGGACCGCGATGCCGACTTGCTCGGGAACGCCGCTTTCCGCGTTCCCGATCGCGGCTCCGGCCGCGATACGGATCTGCGCTTTAACGAGGTCGATGCCGGTGACCAGTTCCGTGACCGTGTGCTCGACCTGAATGCGCGGATTGACTTCGATGAAGTAGTATTTCTCGTCGTCGAGATCGACGAGAAACTCCACCGTGCCGGCATTATCGTAGCGGATCGCGCGCGCGAGCGCTAGGGCGGCGGCCGTCACCCCTTCGCGCACGTGCGCCGCGAGATTGCGCGCGGGGGCTTCTTCAACCACCTTTTGATGGCGGCGTTGCACCGTGCAGTCGCGTTCGCCCAGGTGAACGACCGTTCCCAACGAGTCGCCGATAATTTGAACTTCGATGTGCTTCGCGCGACCGACGTATTTTTCGACATAGAGTTCGTCGTTGCCGAAAGCCGCGAGCGCTTCTTCCCGCGCCGTGTCGATCTGTTCGGCAAACGAGGCCGCATCGCGCAGCACCCGCATGCCGCGGCCCCCGCCGCCCCAGCTCGCCTTGAGCATGACCGGAAAGCCGACTGCGGCCGCCGCAGCGCCGGCCGCCGTCGCATCGCGCGGCAACGCCGCGCTCGCCGGCATCACCGGAACGTTCGCTTCGGTCGCGAGCGTCCGTGCGGACACTTTATTTCCAAAACGACGCATCGTTTCCGAGGCCGGACCGACGAAGATGATACCCGCGGCCCGTACGGCATCGGCGAAGTCCGGGTTCTCCGATAGGAAACCGTAGCCGGGGTGAATGGCATCGACCTTCGCTTCGACCGCGATGCGTACGACGTCGTCGATATCGAGATAGGCCTGGACGGGGGAGCGGCCTTCGCCGACGAGGTAGCTCTCATCGGCTTTGAAGCGATGAAGCGCGAAGCGATCCTCGCGCGAATAGATCGCGACCGTCGCGATGCCGAGCTCGGTCGCCGCGCGCAGCACGCGGATCGCGATCTCGCCGCGATTCGCCACGAGCAGACGTTTGATTCGAAGCGATAAGGCGGCGGTCATCGACACGGTGCTTTAGAGAAGCGCGCGCAAGAACCCGCCCGCGGCGGAGAGGCGCGCGCGCGCTCCCGCGGCGTCGAGGCCGCAGCGTTCGATCGCGATTGCGATCTTGACGCTGCCTTCCGCCTCGTCGAGCAACGCGCTCGCGCGGACTTCGTCGACGCCGGCGATTTCGCAAACGAGGTGCAGCGCGCGCGAGCGCAGTTTCGCGTTGGTCGCAACGACGTCGACCATCGCGTTATCGTAGACGCGGCCTAGGCGAATCATCACACCGGTCGAGAGCGTATTGAGTACGAGCTTCTGTGCGGTGCCGGCTTTGAGACGCGTGGAGCCGGCGAGCGGTTCCGCACCGGTCTCCGTCACGATCGCGATTTCGGATTCGCGCGCCACGCGCGATGCCGCCACACTGGTCACCCCGACGGTCAAGGCGCCCAAGAGCCGGGCAGCCGCGAGCGCGGCGGCGACGTACGGCGCGCCGCCGCTGGCGGAAATTCCGACGACGGCGTCGCCGGGGCGAACGCATTCGCGCATTACGGCGGCGCCCGCCGCGCCGTCGTCTTCAGCGCCCTCGATCGCGCGTACAAGCGCGTCGACGCCGCCGGCGACGTGCGCGACGACGAGACCCGGCGGGGTGCCGAAGGTCGGCGGGCATTCGGCGGCATCGAGCATCGCGAGTCGTCCCGACGTGCCGGCGCCGACGTAGTGCAGCGTCCCGCCGTCGCGCAGACGCGCCGCGATCGCATCGACGGCGCGCGCGAGCGCGGGCGTGGCCGCAGCGACCGAATCGGCCGCGTCGCGTTGCTCGCGTGCCAACAGCGCGACGAGATCGCCCGTCGCCAGGATGTCCAGCCCGCGCGTTCGCGGATTACGCGCTTCGGTCGCGGCGAGCGGGCCGCCCGCTCCGCGGGTGGGAACCTCGCTCACGCCGTCCGCGCGGCGTCGGCGAAGACGAGTGCGGCGCGCGCCGGCTCGTCGCGCAGGCGCACGACGCGTGTGCCCGGCGTCTCGTTAATCACGCGCGTTTCGAGTAAGAACGAAAGCAGCGAGTTTTCGCGCAGCAGACCGCCTGCGAACACGATCGAGGGTGAAGCGTCGACGAGTTCGGTTTGCGTGATGACGGCGCGCACGAGGTCGCCCAGTTCCAGTGCCGCGGCTTGCACGATCTTCGTACTCGCGCGATTGCCCTTATCGGCGAACGCGATGATGGCCGGCGCCAGGGAGGCGATGCGTGCGACGTCGAGCGGCGTCCCGTAGATCGCCGCCAGCAGCGCTTCACGATCGTCGACGCCGAGCGAACGGGCCACGAGCGCCACCGTCTCGTCTTCGCGCGCCCGGCCGTCGTACCGGCGCGCGAGCAGACGGGCCGCTGCCATACCGATTGCGAAGGCCGATCCTTCATCACCTAACAAATACCCGGCGCCGCCGACGCGCGCGCGGCGTTCGCCGTGCTCGGCGTACGCGACGCTGCCCGTACCGGCGATGACGACGACGCCGGGCCCTTCCGGCACGGCCGCGCGCAGCGCCACCCGCGTATCGTCCTCGACGGCCACGTGCGCCGTCGCCGGGAACGCCGAACGCAGCGCTGCCAAGAGCGGATCGCGAACGGCGGCCCGTCCCGCGCCGGCCGCCGCGACGAACACGGCCGACGGGCTGCGGTCCCCCGCCGCCGCGCGTACCGTCGCGACGATCGCGGCCGCCGCGGCCGCGACGCCGAGCGACGACGCATTTGCGGGGCCGCCGCGGACGCTCTGCTGGTAGACGCCGTCGACGGCCGCGGCGGCGACCGTCGCGGTTCCGCCGGCATCGACGCCGATTGCGAGGAAACTCATGCGCCGTCGTTCGGCGCGCATTCCGCGCGAATCTTCGCAAGCAGCGCTGCGAGGTCCCCAGGAACGATCGCCCCGAGGATCGTCGCCCGCGAGGCACCCGTCGCACGCGGCAGATTCGCCGGCCGGCCGCGCAGCGTTTCGTACCCGAGCACCGCGAAAGCGATCGCTTCCTTCGCATCGGAATCGATCCCGAGGTCGTTCGAACGTACGATCGCGAACCCGGCCGGCTCGAGGCGTTCGGCGAGCATGCGCATCAGCGACGCATTGTGCGCTCCGCCGCCGCTGACCGCGAGCGTTCCGCCCGCAGGGCCGTAGGCTTCCAGACTATCGGCGATCGTAGCGACGGTATACGCGCACAGCGTCGCGCAGCCGTTGGGAAGCGTGAGCTTATCGATGACGTCGGCTTGAGCGTCCAAAAGTTGCGGACCGAAACGTTCGCGACCGGTCGATTTCGGCGGCGGCTGCACGAGATAAAACGCTTCGCGACCGATCAATTCGCGCAAGGCATGCCGATCGACGCGGCCCGCAGCGGCGTACGCGCCGCCGCGATCGAATCGTTCGCGACCATCGGTTCGGCGCCAAACGAATTCATCGATGAGGACGTTACCGGGCCCCGTATCCCACGCATTCGCCTCGCTCGGGGGCGCGCCGCGGCGCAACACGGTAACGTTGGCCATACCGCCGATATTGAGTGCGACGACGTTACGCTCGTGCGCGGCGAACAGCAGGGCGTCGACGTAGGGCACCAAAGGCGCGCCGTTTCCACCGGCGGCGCAATCGGCCCGGCGAAAATCGAAGACCACGGTGGCGCCGAGCGCGTCGCGCAGGAGGTACGGATCGCCGATCTGCACCGTTTCGCGGGCCTCGCCGCGATGATAGAGCGTCAGACCGTGCGTCGCCGCGAAATCGACGGGCGCGCCGCCCGCGACTCGCAGCGCCGCCGTAGCGAAACATGCTCCGAGTTCGCGCTCGAGCGCCGCAACGAGCGCCGGCGACGGTGCGTTCGGCGGCAACGCCGCATCGAGCCGCGCCCGCGTCTCGGTCGAAAAGGGCACCGTTTCGAACGCGATCACGTCGAGTGCGTAACCGTCGCCGAGCGGCCGAAGTTCCACGAGCGCCGCATCGATACCGTCGAGCGACGTACCCGACATCAAGCCGATGGCACGCACCTAGCGGTCCTCCGCGACGGCAGCGTCGCAGACCGCCGCGCGCACGTCGCGCAGATCGCGCCGCCCGTAATACACGGCATTGGTCAACAGCACGACGCAGAGATCGCGCGTCGGATCGGCCCAGACGCACGTTCCGGTGAACCCGGTGTGTCCGAACGTCGTCATCGCCATCGCCCGTCCGCACGAGTTCGCGTCGCTCGTTTTGAGCGCCCAGCCGTACCCCCGGCGGAGAACGGCATCGTCACCATGCTCTCCGATCGCCGCGCACGCGAGATCGCGCGGCAACACGGGCGCGCCCGCGCGGCCCGTAGCTGCGCCGAGAAACACATCGGCGAGCCGGCATACGTCGTACGCCGTCCCGAAAAGCCCGGCGTGTCCGGCGACGCCGTTCATCAAATGCGCCTTTTCGTCGTGCACCGCGCCACGCACGCGGCCTCGCCACGCATCGCGCTCGGTCGCGGGAAACGCGGCCGCGTCGTCATTTCGCGGGCGATACGCCGTCGCTGCGCAGCCCGCCCGTAGCGCGCACGCACGCAGCACCGTCGCGAGTCCGCGGCCACGCGCGCGGGCGAGCACTGTGCCTAGAACGATAAACCCGAGATCGCTGTATACGACGCGTTTGCCGGGGGCTGCGACGAGGGCGCGCTCGCGCGCGTAGCGCTCGACGTTTTCGCCGAAGAGCGTTCGATAATCGGCGCCCGACTGAAGACCCGCGGTATGGGCCAGCAGCATCGCAAGCGTTATCGGCGCGTGCGCGCTCCCGCGCCATTCCGGAACGAACGGGGCGAGCGGTGCGTCCAGTTCGAGCGCGCCATCGGCGACTGCGGCAAGTGCGGCGGTCGCGACGAACACTTTCGTCAGCGACGCGAGATCGAAGGACGTGAGCACGGTCGTTGCCCGCGCATCGGGCGCGTCGTCGAGCGTGCCGTACGCGCGCTCGAACACGCCGCGTCCGGCGCGTTCGACGCGGACCACCGCGGAGGTATAGCGGTGCCCGATACCCGCTCGCACGGCGGCATCGAGTGCGCTCGCAGAGGCCTCGATCATCGCACGGGAGACGGCACTGCCACGGGAAGCGTGCCGCTCGGTTCCGAGCGGCCGCATAGCACGTCGGCGAGCGCTTCGATCGACGATTCCTCATCGCCGAAGCTGCAGAGCACGCCGCGGGCCCGCGCGAGCCCGTCGATATCGAACGGCTCTCGCGCCGAAATCGCGACGGCGTGCGGCGCGATCTCCAGCAGCGCGGAGATCGCTTCTCGCTGGGCGGGATACAGGTGCGCGCGACGCGCCACGACGACGACGTTGCGCGCGCCCTGCATCGACACCACGTCGAGCAGCATCTCGCGCATCGCACGATCTGGCTCGAGCGGCACGCGCAAGAGTTCGCTGCGCATCCGCCGTCGTCGCAGCGCTAGGCTCAGCGAGGGCCGCTCGCCGTCGCTTGCGGCGATGCCGTCGTCCGCGGCGCCTTCGAACGAGACGACCGTGACGGCCGCAGCGAGATCGAGCCGGGCATCGCCTGCGACGCGCGTCACGGCGCGCGTCGCGATTTCGCCTGCGACGTCGCTTCCGTCCGCGACGCTCGGCGCCGAACTCTCGCTCGCGAGCGCGCGGCGCAACGCGCGAACGCGAGCCGCCGCTTCGGCGAGCCGTTGGTAAGGGAGCGAACCCTCAGCGACCGCCGTCACGATCGCGTCGCGCGCTTTACGCGCGAGCGCGAGATCGTGGCTGACGATGCAGCAATCGGCGCCGGCCGCGAGCGCGAGTACCGCCGCACGAACCGTTCCGACGTTCGCGGCCACGGCATCCATCTGAAGGCAATCGGTAAAGCACACGCCCTCGAAGCCGAGCTCGTCGCGCAGCAGCGTCGTCAAGACGAGCGGCGAAAGCGTTGCCGGGCGGTCCGCATCGATCGCCGAAACGACGATATGCGCGCTCATGACGGCGCGAGCTCCGGCCGCGAAGGCCGCCGCAAACGGCACGAGTTCCCGCGCGCGCAAGTCGCAGAGAGAGGCCGCGATCGTCGGCAGAACCGCATGAGAATCGAGCGCGGTCGCCCCGTGTCCCGGAAAATGCTTCGGTGCCGTAGCGATTCCGTTCGCCTCCAGCCCCCGCACGAGCGCCACACCGAGCGCGGCGACGGCGTGCGGCTCGTCGCCGAGCGCCCGCGTCCCGATCACCGTGCTGCCGCCTTCGAGTGCGAGGTCGAGCACGGGCGCGAAGTCCACGTTCGCGCCGATGGCACGCAGGTCGTCGGCGAGCCGCGCTCCGGCGCGGAAGGCCAGCGCCGCATCGCGGGTCGCGCCGAGCGCCATCATCGACGGCAGCGCGTTCCGGTCGAAACGCAGACGCGCGACGCGACCGCCCTCTTGATCGACGCACACGAGGGCCGGAACATCGCCGCCGGCCGCCGCGCGCAGCGCCGCAACGAACGTCCGCGTCTTCTCGAGCGTCGAAACGTTGCGCGCGAAAAGAACGAACGCTCCGGGCGCGAGTGCGCTCAGGTCCTCGCGCGTCGCGGCATCGACTTCATCGCCGGGAACGCCGACGCACAGCGTTTCGCCGGCCAGCCGCGCGACATCGTCCACCCGCTAGTGCAGGTGAATGATTTGGGCGACGAACGTCGCCGCGCGCTGGCTCAGCATGACGTTGACGTGCGCGCCTTTCTTGATATCGGTGATGCCGCGAAATGAATTGTTACGGCCCTGGAAATCCGTGCTCGGCAGCACCACGACATCGTACGTCGTCGGACCGGCCTTGACGCTGAAATGGCTGGTCCGGTAGTCGACTGAGACGACCTCGCCCTCGATCGACCCGGCGTCTTTCGTGCGAACCTGAGATTTGTCGGCCTTGCCGGCGTCTTCGTCCCCATCACCAACGAACGCTAAGGCAAGCAGGCCCGTGCCCGGCGAGGCCGCGACGGCGTGGGGAGCAGCGACGAAACTCGCGCCGAGGATTGCGAAGGCGAAGACGAACCGTGACATGACGCTCCTCTAACGTAAGCAATTAAGAACTGCGTTCCTTTCTTAATGGCCACCATCGGTAGTGCAGGGTTGCAGCGCGGCCCGATATGCCGCGTCGGCCGCAGCTCCCAGCACCGTAAGGTCCGCGACGCCCTGCTCGGGGGCGAGTTCGCCGAGCGTCGCTCGTTCGCGCCCCAAGAGCCCGGCGAGCGCGACCCGATCGCCGCGCACGCACGCTCGCGCGACGCCGGAGAACGCCCGAACCCGACGCACCGCCCCATCGTCGAGCGGCCGTCCTGCGAGGACCAAACGCAGGGCGACGAAGGCTTCATTGGCCGCTCGCACGCCGACCGATTCGAGCGCGCGATAGAATGGCGCCGCAGCCGGATCGTCGGAACGATCCGCGAGCAACGCTGCGACGACCTCGGCCTTGGAGACCGGGTCCCCGAGAAGGTAGCCATCGACGACTTCGAACCCCATCGGATGCGTTTCGCCGCGGGCGTACTTTCGGTCTCTTTCGCTACGCTCGGCGGCAGCGCGATCGCGGCGCTTCCCGCACAGACGACGCCCGGCACGTCGCTCGACGCGCTTCTGGAGCGCGCCCGCCATGCGAGCGGCTCACCGTATCGCTACCATGTCGTCAGCCACTCGCACGAAGCGCGCCAAGGCCGCGTCCTCGACGTGACGACGGACAGCGAAGGCGTTAAATATCGCACGCGAACCTGCTCCAAGACGCTGTGTTCGGGGTCCTACTTCGACGGCGAACGCAACTTCGATACGAACATCAACGATACCGCGCTGCCGCGGGCGACGGGTGCCGACGGATTGCCCGCGTCGCTGCGCGCGATCGTCTCGTATGCCTTCACCGCGCCGGACTTCCGCGCATCCGGCGGCCGGATCGTCGAGCGCGAGGCCGTTCGGCGGGAAGGCCGCACGTATCGACGTCTGTCGATCGTTCCGCTTCACGGCACGCTTCTCGATGCGCTCGTGGATCCTGCGACCGGACTCATCGGTGCCGTCGTGTCGGACGAACGCAAGTACGTTTTTGACTTGAAAGATCAACGGCCCGTCGACGCAAAGCTGATCGTGCCGTTTTCCATCTCGCTCAACGGTTCGGAGATCGAGCGTTTCGCGTCGCGTGCGATCGCGAACGTTCCGCTCGAGGCGCCGCCCGGCTTGATCCCGACGATCGCGCCGAACGCGGCACCGCTCGCGATGACCAAACTCGAGCGCGCCAGCGACCAGCCCGTCGTTCCTTGTGCGATCGGGGGACAAACCGCGACATGCCTGCTCGACACCGGCAACTCGGGGCTTTCGATGAGTTTGGAATTCGCCGAGAAGCTCGGCCTCGAACCGCACGGGCGCGCCTTCGATATCAGCGGCGTCGGACGTTACGTAACCGGCATCGTCGAAGCTCCGGCATTGACCGTCGGACCCGCGACGTACCCCCCGGCACGATACGTCGTGCTCCACGATTTGCATCAGTATGGATACGACGTCGTTCTCGGCACGGACGTATTCGCGCGCGCGCGCATTACGCTCGCGTACGGTAGACGCACCGTCACCTTCGCGCCGGAATCCGCCGCCGGCGCGGCCGGCGGCGGCATCGCGCTCGCATTCGAAAATTTTGTTCCGACTCTTCCGTTGCGAATCGGCGAACACGTCGTCACGCTGGCCGTCGATACGGGCGACGAGTCGACGATCAATCTCGCCTACGAATACTACGAAGCGCATCCGGCACTTTTCAAACCCAGCGGCACCGTCGCCGTGGCCGGCATCGGCGGCGCGAGCGACGAACTTACGGGCGAACTCACGCACCTCCGCGTCGGCGATTACGACGTCCTGCGCCCGCGCATCGGTGCGACGAGACGGATGCCGGCGACGGCGCGTGGCCACATCGGCAGCGGTTTGTTGCGCCATTTCGACGTCACGTTCGACTATCGTCGCAGTCGTCTCGAACTCGCGCCGCGTGCGGACGACGCGAGCGTTCACACGGTTCCTTAACAAATTCATGCGGAAAAACGCATCTTCGTAAACGGATCCTTACATAGCTTTTCGCATGCGATGATAGCGCTCACTATAGCGCCACCGACACGTTTTTCTCCAACATTACGAGAGACAGACGACCGATTCGGCGTTGTATGCAGTCCTTACCACGCCCCTTTACTAGCGCGCGAATCTTGCATGTTGCGGCGCTCCTGGGCACCGCTACGCTCGCCGCTTGTTCCGGGGGCGGCGGATCCATGCCGCCCGCATTGAGCACGTTACCGAACGCTGCAGCGAACACGATATCGATCGATTCGCGGAAGCCGCGAACCACAGGGCAAGGACCGACTGCAGCGCCTTCGGCCACAGCTTCGCCCGCTTCGACGGCATTGCCGGTGTCGTCTGCCGCAACGGCATCGCCCGCGCCGACCGCAACGCCCGCGCCGACCGCAACGCCCGCGTCGACAACGTCGTCCGCGCCGACTGCGTGGCCGGCGCCAACCGCGTCGCCGGCCAGCTCGACCTACATCGCGCCGGCCAACACGCAGCCCTTCCCCAATAGCCCTTTCGATAACACGGTAAGCTCGCCGCAAATCAGCTCCAATAGCGCGCAGTATATTACGAGCGTCCTCGCCGGCTATAAGTACGATTTGGGACAAATGCAATTCTCGACCGCGACGAGCGGCCCGACCGACCAAGACGTGCCCGTCTACACCTCACATAACAGCGACGTGCACTACACGATTCACTGCATGTACTATTCGAATTGCCCCCTGGAAGGCCACGATGTCGCGATTCCGAAAGGCGCGCTTCCGGCCGGAAATCTCGCCTATACGTCCTTTACCGACGACGGCCACGACGATCAACATATGGCGATTCGCAACCTCGATACGCAGGTCGAGACCGATATGTGGCTCACCCCGCAGCCGAACAATACCGGCGGCACGCTCAATATCGGTTACGGCGGCTCGTTCCCGTTCTCGAGCGGCGGCATCGGGCAAGGCGGCGCGACCGCGGCCGGTTTCGCACTCTCACAAGGCCTCGTTCGTCCCGTCGATTTAGTAGCCGGACATATTCCGACGGCACTCTTCCTCGTAACCCCGTGCGAGAACGGTCATATCGCACCGGCGACTGGCAACGACAACGTCACGGCGAACCCGAACTGTCCGCCGATCGGCGCGCACGTCTGGCTCGACTCGACGCCGTCGGAAATCTCCGCGTCGGGCGCGTCACCGGACTTCAAGGTAATCCTAAACGCGATGCACGAGTATGGCGGATTTATCGGCGACCAGTGCAGCTCGTGCATGCTCGGCGTCTCCCTCGAAGGCGGCCTTGCGTACACCGCGTTCGGCAAGCAGAACCCGTGGGCACAGATTGCGGCGATGCATCCCGGCGAAACCATGTCGGCGCCGGCGGGCGGAGTCGCGCAATATCACATCTCGATCTCGACGGGGAATATCGATCTCAGCGTCCACCTGCACGTCATTAACTAAACGGTTCTGGAGCGTCACGACCGGGATACTCGCGACGCGAGTATCCCGGTCTTTTTTTGCGCGGTGTCCGACAGCATCTAGCCCATGCGCTGCTCCCGTTTGCGACGCTTGATGCGAGTGAGTGTTCGCATTCTTGAAACACTGCAGCGTTATTGTATGTGCATCTTTGCTTTTCAGATTGCGTGCGATGACACCGCTCACCATTGCTTCGCTATGCAGTTTTTAGCGCGCTGGTACGCATGTTTCGTCCGATTACTACGGTATGCGTACCTCGCCTATCATCTCTCACCGCGCGCGGCTTTCCGTTATCGCAGCGCTCCTTACGGCCACCCTCAGCGCCTGCTCCGGTGGTGGCGCGACAGCGCCACTCGGAAGTGCCGCGACACCGGCAAACGGCATCGCTCAATCGCTTTCGAACGACGCCGTACTCGCTTCGCCGGCGGGGTACGTGCAACTGGTCGATATCCCGGCGCCGAAAACGGGTTACTTGAAGTCGTTTTCTCCGCCTACGACCGACACCGTGCTCTTCCACGACGACTTCAACTCCGGCGTTGCGACGGGCTGGAGTATCGCGCAGGGCACGTGGAGCGTACCTCCCTCCACCTACGAATACGCCGCGACGGGAGCGCAGAATCTGGCCTTGGCCGGCAGTAGTACGTGGACCAACTACGGCGTCGAGGCGTACTTTCGGCCGGAGAACAGTTCGGGTTCACGACGCGGCACGGTACTCATCGCGCGCGCGATTGACGCGAACCATTATTATCAGGTTGAGTTCGCAAATGAGAGCGACGGCAATCATTGGGAGATTTGGCGTAACGATGGCGGTAACTGGAAGAACCTTGCAAGCGGCAAGTATCCGTACGTCGACGATCACCAATATCTCGTACAGCTGAAAGTTTTCGGTTCGAACATCAGCGTCTCGATCGCCGATAACTACGATCGCCAGTTCAGCAACGTCGCAAGCGTGACGGATTCGACATATACGCATGGCCGCATCGGCCTGCGAGTGTGGGGCGGCGCGACGTCGCGCTTAGACGACGTGCGCGTGTGGACGCCGTCGGCATCGACGCCTGCACCGTCGGCGGCACCGATCGCAGTAGCAGCCGCCACGGCATCTCCGGCATCGACGCAGGCCCCTACTCCCGCGCCAACAGCAGCAGCCTACGTTCTTCCCGCCGGCGGCAAGCCGTTTCCAAACGGGCCGGCCAACCCATTCAACGTGGCGGTCAGCAATCCACAGATCGACGCGAATAGCGCGACGCTCGTTCGCTCGACGTTATCGACCTCTTCGTATGGAACGGATTTCCACTCTCTGGGACAAGTTCAGGTTTCGACGCATGCGCTCTCACAAGGGCCGACCGATAGTCAGACGACGACGTACCTAGGACACAACAGCGATCCTGCTTACACGATCCACTGCATGGATTTCTCGAACTGTCCGCTTGAAGGTCACACGGTCCACATTCCGGTCGGTGCGATTGCCGGCGGAAATCTCGGGTTCACGAGCTTCACCGACACGGGTCACGACGACCAGCATATGGCGATCCGCAACGACGACACGCAAGAAGAAACCGATATGTGGCTGGCGCCGCTTCCGAGCGGCCACGGCGGCACGCTCAATATCGGGTACGGGGGGTTGTTCCCCTATTCCAGCGGCGGCGCGGGCCAAGGCGGCGCGACGGCTGCAGGCTTCGCTCTCGCCCAAGGCCACATCCGTCCCGTCGATCTCACTGCCGGGCGCATTCCATACGCGATCTTCATGTCGACACCGTGCGAGAACGGGCACGTCTATCCGGCAATCGGCGACGACGGCGAGCACATCGGCGGGTGCCCGCCGATCGGTTCCCACCTTTGGCTCGACTCGACGCCGGCCGAGATCGCCGCGAGCGGTGCAAATCGGTACTGGAAGGTCGTCATGAATGGCCTTCACGAGTTCGGCGGATACATCGGCGATCACGCTTCCGCGAACTTAAGTGTAGCGCCCGAAGGCGGCGTCGCGTATCAGGCGTTCGGCGCGACTAATCCTTGGGCAAGCATCATCGCCTCCGATTTCCCGAGCGAGACGACGTCGGGATCTCAAGGGGAGTACCATCTCTCGATCAATACGGGGATCATCGATCTCTCGTTGCACCTTCACGTTATCGACAACTAAAGCTTAGCGGTTCCGCAGAGAAAGGACTCGCGGTAGACGCGGGTCCTTTCTGATTTACTCCGGCCTTACTACACGTCCGTACGGTGCATCGGAATGGCCTTATGGAAAGCGCCGGCGAAACGACGGCAACGGTTGCAGAACGCGTCGAGATCGGATCGTGACGTTGCCGAGCGAACCGCGGCGGACGTCGAAGGGAGCGCGATGCCGCGAGCGTGGCCATTGCACCGAACATTTTCTCCTTACGAGCCAATCAAATTTGGACGAAAAAATCATCGACGCTCGCGACAAATCGCCGGTCGTTTGCGTTATAAGCGATTAACGTAAATGTATCCTTACACTTACGCAGGCAGGTAGCAGCAGCGCCCTCCATCTCGCTTTGGTCGGGAAGGAAAGCGCACGTGAGATGCGACCGATGGCACGTCGTATGCAAATCATGCCGTTTACGTTTGCCCGCGCGCGACTACCCCTGCTCGCCGCGCTTTTAACTTCAACGCTCGTCGCTTGCTCCAGCGGCAACGTCACGCCGTCGACCGGCGGCGTGACGACAACGAACCCTCCAGCGCGTTTGCTTTCTAACAACGCGGTCATCGCATCGCCGCCAGGGTACCCCCACCTGGTCACGACCACCGCGCCGAAAACGCTCTCCGCGAAGTCGTTCTCTCCGCCCAGCACGGACGTCGAACTGTTCCACGACAATTTTTATTCGGGCGTCGCAACGGGTTGGAGCGTGGCGCAAGGCGCGTGGACCGTACCTGCGGGCACCGGCGAATACACGGGAACGACGTCGGGCAACGCGGTTTTCGCCGGCGACGATGCATGGACGAATTACGGCGTCGAGGCTTATTTTCGGCCCGAGAATAGCTCCGGTTCTCGCCGCGGGATGGTGCTCATCGCCCATGCAATCGATGCGAACCACTTCTATCAGATCGAGTTCGCTAATGAGAGCGACGGCAATCGTTGGGAACTGTGGCGTAACGACGGCGGTAATTATGTGAGCCTCGGTAGCGGTACGTATCCGTACGTCGACGACCATCAATATCTCGTGCAGCTCAAAACGTTCGGATCGAATATCAGCGTTTCGATCGCCGACGGCTACAATCGCGAGTTCGTCAACGTGGCGAGCGTAACCGACGCCACCTATACGCACGGTCGCATCGGTCTTCGCTTGTGGGGCGGCGCGACGTCGCGTTTCGACGACGTTCGCGTGTGGACGACGTCATCTGCGGCACCGGCACCGAGCTCGACATCGGCGCCTGCAAGCTCCGGTTCCATCGCGCCTCCGGGCACGCAGCCGTTCCCGAGCGGTCCGTTCAACGTTCCGGTGAACTCGCCGCAATTCGATTCCAACAGCTCGACGTATATCTCGAGCGCGTTAGCCGGAAATTCCTACAACCTCGGAATGATGCAGTTCGGCGTCAATGCGACGGGACCGACCGACAGCTCCGTGCCGGTCTATACCGCGCACAACAGCGATCCCCATTATCGCGTGCATTGCCGCTATTTTTCTAACTGTCCGCTCGAGGGGGCCGACATCGCGATTCCGGCCGGCGCGCTGCCTGCCGGGCATCTCGGCTACACGTCCTTCACGGACGACGGCGTGCACGACCAGCACATGGCGATTCGCAATGTCGATACGCAGACGGAGACCGACATGTGGTTGACGCCGGAGCCTAGCGGCAACGGCGGTACGCTCGAGATCGGGTACGGCGGCTCGTTGCCGTTCTCGAGCCAAGGCGTCGGCGGAGCCGGCGCGACCGCATCCGGCTTCTCTCTAACGCAGGGCCGCGTTCGCGCCGTCGATCTTATAGCCGGACATCTTCCGACGGCGCTCTTCCTCGTCACGCCATGTGAAAACGGACATGTTGCGCCCGCGATCGCTGACGACGGCGGACGTAGCTGGGGCTGTCCGCCGCTCGGCGCTCACGTGTGGCTCGATTCCTCTTCTGGGGACATCGCGTCGTCGGGTGCTTCGCCGGACGTGCAAGTCATCCTAAAGGCCATGCACGAGTATGGGGGATTTATCGGCGACCGCTGCAGCTCGTGTACCCTCGGAATCGCCCTCGAAGGCGGCCTCGCGTACAGCGCATTCGCCTTACAGAATCCTTGGATCCAGATTGCGGCGATGCATCCGGGTGAAGAAACGGCCGCCCCGCCCGGAGGAGACCTCGAATATCACATCGCGGTTTCCAGCGGAAACATCGATCTCCGCTCGCATCTCCACGTCATCCGCTAAACCGCATCCATACGAAGTGAAAGAGGAGACTTGCTGAAGTCAGCAAGTCTCCTCTCACGTTTTGACGCTTCGCCGAACTCGCGCGTCAACCGCACGAAGGCGATCCCGCGCGAGAAAGAACCCCTCGATTCGTAAGGGTTTTATGGCTCCCGAAGTTGGACTCGAACCAACGACCCGCTGATTAACAGTCAGCTGCTCTACCAACTGAGCTATTCGGGAACGAACCGTAACGGCCGGTCTGCGGCGTTCGCGCGTGCCGTGCGGCAACCTCCCTGGCACGCGGTTCGTGCTCGACGCGATGCAGCGCGAACGCGCTCGACCCGTGACGCCGATACGACGCCTAGCCACAGCCAATTCTTACGCAACGTGCGTACGGGGCTCGCTGCCGGCCGCGGCGGGGCGGCCAAGTCGGCGCCCTTTCGCCACCGCCGGAACGATCGCGATCGCGGCATTCATGGCACCGTCGCGCGCCGAGCGCGAACGCACGCGGACCGTAACGGGCGTGCGTGCCGGCGCCGTCGCTAACTTCACCGGCATCACCGCTACGCACGAACCTGCGGCGCGGCCGACTTGACGTTCGATCCACTTGCTCTCGCCCGACGAAGCCGTCGGCTAAACGACGTTATTGACCGGGTCGGTACCGGCGGCTCGGCTTCCGCCCGAGCCGTGGCCCGGTGCCCCGACGCAATAGAGTTTCAAATATCTAATGGCCAATACTAAAGGTTTACAAGTCCGAGCCGACGACCGTTAATAACGGACTGCCCGAGTCAAGGGGAGTCTTGCTCGTACGATGGTCGGAGAATATGGAAACACGGCTTCTTAGGTCGAAGTCTTCGGCTCTGCTGCGGCCCGGGCAGGTACCGACGGGCGCGCCGCGCCGGGCCGGGGCAACGCTGCTCGCTTTACTGGTTGGCACGTCAGCCGGGGCGGCGAATGCGGCCTCCATTCTGGGACAAGCGGCGCCCGCTGCGCCCGCGGCCGATTTCGGCGCCCCTCCCTCGGGCGAGATTCCGATCCTCTTTAACGACCACACCGTGTACGCCACGCCGGATCTGCTCAAACGGAGCCGCGTTCTCGCTGCGCTGGTCAAAGGCGGGCACGTCTACGTACCGCTGCGCAGCATGTTCGAACAGATGGGCGCCAACGTGTCGGCGTCCGCCGATGGCAAGACCATTACCGCTGCCAAGACCGGCGCGAGCGTTTCGGTCACGGTCGGCAAGAGCGAAGTCGTCATCGACGGCGAGTCGCGGCCGCTCGACGTGCCGCCCATCGTTTACAAAGGCATCGTTCTCGTTCCGGTGCGCGTGATTTCCGAGGCGCTCGGCGCGTACGTTCAGTGGGTACCGAGCAAGCGCGTCGTCGTCGTCCGCTATAATCCCGCGGCGCCCCTGCCCCCCGTCGTCCCAACCGTAGCGCCCACCGTCGCGCCGACCGTCGCGCCGCCGGTCCCCACCCCGGCACCCACGGCGACGCCCGCACAACGGTCCTACCAGGGCTTCGTGCAAGGCGCTCTCGCTGGGCCCAAAAACTACAACGAGTTTTCGGCCGGCCAATTTTGCCTCGAATCGTACGTGCTCAGTGCAGCGTACGCGTTCAAAGACTCACCGTTCGCCGTCAAAGTCGACTATCGCAACGACGCCTACGTCACGAGCGATAACCTGACGGACGCGCTCGACAACCACTATACGCGCTTCTCCACGATCGACGGCGGAACCGCATTTACGCCGGTCTTTCTCGCGAGGCAAAGCTCGCTGGATGCCCGCTTGGAATACCAAGTCGCGGCTCCCCGGATCTACGTTGGAGTGAGTTACCTGCACGCGGCCAACAATTACGGCTATCCGCAACTCAACGCCCTCGGATTCGGAATTGAAAAGTTGCCGGATCTCCGCTCGGGGATCAACTTCTTCGGCTCTGCGTTCTACTATCCGACCGCGAGCGGTACGTATACGGTCAACGCTGCGGCGAGTCCGAACGTGGGTCAATCGTATCGGCAGCGGTACGGTATCGTGAAGTACGATATCGGGCTCGCACTCGTGCCCGCACGTTTTCCAGTCTATCTCTATGGTGGTTTCAACGGCGATCGCTATGCCGCTAAAGGGAACGCACCGATCGGTCAGACGCATGACGGTCCATACATCGGCCTCGGCGTGAAGTTTTAGGTAGTCGGGAGAATCATAACTATGCTCGAGATCCCGCGCTTCTTCCACGCCCGGCGGCTCGCACCGCTCGTGGCCCTCGCGTCTCTGGCCGCGTGCGGAGGGGGCGGCTGCGGCAATTGCACGGTACCGCCCTTTCACACCGGGACGCTTCCGGGCGGGGCGGCGACTCCGGTCCCCACCGTGCCGCCGGTTGCGACGCCGACCCCGATCGGCGCGACGCCATCGCCAACACCCACTCCGACGCCAACACCCACTCCGACGCCAACACCCACTCCGACGCCAACACCCACTCCGACGCCAACACCCACTCCGACGCCAACACCCACGCCGACGCCGACGCCGACACCGACGCCGACACCGGCGCCGATCGCGCCCCTGTCGTGCAACCAAGGCGCCGCGTCGATCGTACTCGGCCCCGCGCTCGCGCCGTTCGCACTGCTGGCCGGGTCGTCGATCTCAAATGTCGGCAATACGCTCGTGACGTTCGCTGCCGGCGCCGTGACCGCCGGCGTCAACGACGATCTTATCGGCGTCTCGCCGGGAACCGCCGTGACCGGCTTCTATCCGCCGGGCACAGACGCGAACGGTCCGGGCGCGATCTATGCCGCCGGTTTCAATCCGAATACGGCGATCCCGCTGGCCGCTGAAAACGCCTTGACCGTCGCCTACAACACCGCCGCCGGACGCCCGGCGACGGCCACCGTGGCGGGCGACCTCTCCCAAGCGAGCGTCCCGGGTTTCCCGACGGGCACGTTGCCTGCAGGCGTCTACAAATCGACGTCGTCTCTCGCCATCGCGGCGGGAAACCTAACGCTGGACGGAAGGGGAAATCCGCAAAGCGTCTTCATCTTCCAAATGGGAAGCACGCTCACGACGACGCTGAACGGCGGAGCCAGCGGTAACGTGATCTTGGCGAACGGTGCGAGCGCCTGCAACATCTATTGGCAGGTCGGCAGTTCCGCAACCCTTGGCGGCACGACGTTCTACGGCAATGTATTCTCCTTCTCGTCAGTCACCATCAATGCTGCCACGTTTACCGGCCGAGCCTTAGCGGGAGGTCCGACGCTCGGCAATGGCGCGGTCTCGATCCCTTTGGTAGGCGGCTCGCTGATTACGAACCCTGGCGGCCAGTAAGGCGACTCGCGAGCGGGGCCGGCTAACGCGGGCCCCGCTCCGGCACGCTTACCACTCCCGCAGGGGCGACTCCCGATAGCGCTCTACGAGATCTTGCGGGTCCGCGAAGACGGCCGCTCCAGCCAGATCCGCGGCACTCCAACCGCCGCAACGAAGGGCGATCGCCGGTACCGATGCCGCGTCCGCGGCGACGATGTCGTAGGGAGTGTCGCCGATCATGACGGCATCCGACGCCGGTACGGCGGCACGTTCGAGCGCAGCTACGATGATATCGGGCGCGGGCTTGGTACGCGCCGCGTCGTCTGCCGTCACCGTCACGTCGATGAGATCGTCTACCCGCGCCGCCCGCAGCAGCGTGTCGACTTCCTCTGCCGAGGCGCCGGTGGCGACGACGACGCGCGCGCCCCGCTGACGCAGCCATTCCACGAGATCGCGCGCACCTGGTGTGGGTGTAAGGTCACGAGCGTACCGTTGGAGTAAAATCTCGCGACGCCGTCGCGAGATCGTCTTGCCCGGCTCCTCGTCTTCAGCCAGTCCCGCAACCGACCGCAGGAGCCGATCGCCGCCGAGGCCGATCGAACGCCGAATGGTCGTGAAGTCGACATCGCGGCCGGCTTCGGCGAGCGCATCGCTCCATGAACGCGCTTGTGCGTCGTTACTAGCCAGCAGCGTTCCATCGACGTCTAAGAGAGCGGCACGAATCATAGACATCGCGTACCCAAATGGGACGCATCGAGCCGGCGTTCCATCCCGTTCCCGTGGAGTTCGATTTTCCGCATGGCCTCGAGCGCACAAAGCGTCTTCCGTAATCGCAGCTTTCGCCTCTACTTCGCGGGCCAGGCCTTCGGCTATGTCGGGGACGGCTTGCGGCTCATCGCCATTCCCTTACTCGTGTACCATCTTACGGGGTCTGCGCTATCGGTCGGCGTGACGTACGCGCTCGAACTCGGCCCCTTCGCGCTCTTCGGCCTCGTCGGCGGCTCGCTCGCGGACCGGCTCGATCGAAAATCGCTCATGATCGGCTGCGACATCGTGCGTTTCGCGGTCATGGCGCTCTTCGCGGTCGCGTATGCGCGCGGGTCCCTCTCGCTCGGTATGCTGTACGTCGGCATCGTGCTGCTGTCGATCGCGGCGGCCGTCTTTGTCGGCGGCCAAGCATCTTCGATTCCGTACCTCGTCGGCAAAGAGCGCGCTACGCAAGCCATCTCGGCGATGCTCGCCGCAGAACAGATGTCGCAAACCATTCTCCCGCCGGTGGGTGGGGCATTGTTCGCCCTCGTCGGTCCGCTGCCGGCACTTGCGACAAATGCGCTAACGTATCTGCTTTCGCAAGGATCGCTCGCCGTTATCGAAACACTCGGCCCCGAGCGGCCGAGCGGACTTCCGGAACTGCGCGACATCGCAAGCGACGTCGGAATCGGCTTTTCGTATATGTGGCGCGACGTAACGATGCGCTGCCTTTCGGGCATCTCGTTGCTCTTCAACTTCTTCGGGCTCATGACGGGCGCGGTCTTCATTCCGTATCTGAAGCGCGATTTCGGGGCGAGCGATACGATCGTCGGCTACGCCCTCGGCATCGGCGCGGTCGGAGCGCTGGCCGGCTCGTTTCTCGCGGGGCGGATCCCGCGTTCGTGGCCGTTCGGAAGGATCCTGATCGTGGCGTACGCGCTCGACGGCGTCCTCTTTCTCCCGGTCGCCCTGACGCACTCGCTTCCGGTAGCGCTGGTATTCTTCGCCCTTACCGACGCGTGCGTACTCTTCGAGGTCGCACAGATCGTCGGTTGGCGCATGCGCGTGACGCCCGAAGACATGGTCGGCCGCGTTTTTGGCGCCGTCCGTCTCGTCGTCCTCACCGGAACCGTGCCGGGGGCGCTCATCGGCGGGGTGCTCGCGGACCGCTACGGCGCGCGGACGCCGATCCTGTTTTCCGCGTTCGGCTATCTTGCGATGGCGCTCGCCGTGGCGGCGTTTCCGGCGATCCGGCGCGAACGCCGGTAAACGATGCTGCGACGCATCGCGCGGCGGCTTTAGAAAAGGAGACCGCTGCGCGTTGCAGCGGTCTCCTTCGATGGAACGGACGGCTCCTCCGAGTTTAGGAGCGCGCGGTCGTACTGAGTTCGCGCTCGACGCTGCCGGCCAGGCCGGCTGCCGATCGCAACGCCTCGGCCTTGTCCGTCTTCTCCCACGGCAGATCGAGATCGGTACGGCCGAAGTGGCCGTACGAAGCGGTCTGCTTGTAAATCGGACGGCGCAGGTCGAGGTGATGGATGATCGCCGCCGGACGGAGATCGAAGTGCGCGAGAACCAGCGCCGCGATTTTCTCCTCCGAAATCTTCGCGGTACCGAAGGTTTCCACGAACACCGACATCGGTTCCGCGACGCCGATCGCATACGCGACCTGCAACTCGCAGCGATCCGCAAGACCCGCAGCGACGACGTTCTTAGCCACGTAGCGTGCGGCATACGCGGCGGATCGATCGACCTTGGTCGGGTCCTTTCCCGAGAAGGCACCGCCGCCATGACGGGCCATCCCGCCATAGGTATCGGCGATGATTTTACGGCCGGTGAGCCCCGCGTCGCCCATCGGTCCGCCGATGACGAAGCGGCCCGTGGGGTTCACGAAGATGCGCAGACGCGCATCCCGCATGTGCGCCGGCACGACGCGATCGATAACGCGCTCGGTGACATCTTTGCGGATTTGTTCGAGGGAGACATCGGGATCGTGCTGCGTCGAGATGACGACTGCATCGACGCGCACGGGCGAATCCCCGTCGTACTCGATGGTAACCTGCGATTTGCCGTCGGGGCGCAGGTATGGGAGCTCGCCGCTTTTGCGCACGCTCGCGAGTTTGCGCGTGAGATCGTGAGCCAGCACGATCGGCAACGGCATGAGCGAATCCGTCTCGCGGCACGCGTACCCGAACATCATACCCTGGTCGCCCGCCCCCGTTAGTTCGAAGGCGTCGTGATTTCCGCCGCGCGTTTCGAGCGATTCGTCGACGCCGAGCGCAATATCGGGCGATTGTTCGTCGAGCGATACGTTGACGCCGCACGTCGCCGCGTCGAAACCGACGGCCGAGTTGTTGTAGCCGATGTCGGCGATCGTTTGGCGGACGAGCTTCGGGATATCGACGTACGTCGAGGTCGTGACCTCACCCGCGATGTGCACCTGACCCGTGATAACGAACGACTCGCAGGCGACGCGCCCCTTCGGATCGTCCTTAAGAATCGCGTCGAGCACGGCATCGGAGATTTGGTCGGCGATCTTATCGGGATGGCCCTCGGTTACCGACTCCGACGTGAAGAGTCTGCGATATGCCAATTAGGTTCCCTCCGACCAGGAGACCATGTACTTCGCCTGCTCGGCCGTCGGCGTATCGATGTCGATCTTCATCGCGGCGAGTTTGAGCTTGGCGACTTCTTCATCGATGTGCGTGGGAACCGGATACACTTTTTTCTCGAGCGACTTATAGTTTTGAGCGAGGTAGCCCGCAGCCATCGCTTGATTTGCGAACGACATATCCATCACCGACGGCGGGTGCCCTTCGGCGGCCGAGAGGTTGATGAGACGGCCTTCCGCGAGCACGCGAACGGTCTTTCCGTTCTTGAGCGTGTGCGCGTCGACGAACGGGCGCGGCTGCGCTTTGCCGACCGTGAGCGCGCCGAGTGCGTCGAGATCGAGTTCGTCGTTGAAATGGCCGGAATTGCAGACGATGGCGCCATCCTTCATCGAGTCGAAGTGTTCGCCCGCGATGACGTGGTAGTTGCCGGTGACCGTGATGAAGATATCGCCCACCTTGGCGGCTTGAGCGATCGGCATCACGAGGAAACCGTCCATCGCTGCCTCGAGCGCCTTGAGCGGATCGATCTCGGTGACGATGACGCTCGCGCCGAGCCCTTTGGCGCGCGAGGCGACGCCGCGACCGCACCAGCCGTATCCGGCAACGACGACGGTGTGACCGGCGAAGAGGACGTTGGTCGCGCGAACGATACCGTCGAGCGTGGATTGTCCGGTACCGTAGCGATTATCGAACATGTGCTTGGTGAGCGCGTCGTTGACCGCGATCACCGGGAACGGCAGCACGCCTTCCTTTTCCATCGCGTGCAAACGGATGACGCCCGTCGTCGTCTCTTCGCAGCCGCCGATCATCTCCGCCAGGAGATGGTTGTGCTTGGTGTAGATCGTCGTGACGAGGTCGCAGCCGTCGTCCATCGTCATGTGGGGCTTGGTCGCGACGACGGATTCGATGTGCTTATAATACGTGGCGTTGTCTTCGCCTTTGATCGCATGCGTCGCAATCTCGTAATGCTCGGAGAGCGCCGCCGCGACGTCGTCTTGGGTCGAGAGCGGATTGGAGGCACAGAGTTCGATTTCGGCACCGCCGGCCTGAAGTGCGAGCACGAGGTTTGCGGTCTCGGTCGTCACGTGGAGGCACGCGCCGATGCGAACACCGGCAAGCGGTTTTTCTTTTGCGAAGCGCTCTTTGATCTGCGCGAGGACGGGCATGAACGTGGCGGCCCATTCGATCTTCGAACGGCCTTGATCGGCGAGGCTCCGGTCTTTGACATCCCCGAGCTGCTTGTCGATGAGTTGCAAGTAAACGACTCCTTTGGTGTTGTCGTATGCTGGTAAGCTCTCGCTGATCTTTGAAACAATCTAAAGCGATGGACGGGAGACTTCGCCGCGCGCGGGCCGAACACCTAAGGCGTGGAGATGGAGACGTACTTGGAATCGCTCGCGGCGGCGAGCCCGACGCCGGGCGGCGGGAGCGCTGCCGCATTCGTCGCAGCTGCGGGTGCGGCCTTAGTCGCAATGGTGGCGCGGATCGTTCGCGATGCCCCGAAATACGCGCCGCAGCGCGAAGCCGCCGCAGCGATCGTCGAGAAAGCCGATAGGCTGCGCGTGCGAGCCCTCGCCGCGCGTCTCGAAGACGAAGCCGCCTATGCTGCCGTCGTCGCGGCATTGGGCTTACCGAAGGCGTCGGGGGAAGACAAGGCGGTTCGGACGGCGGCACTGCAGGCGGCGCTCACGGGCGCAGCCGCCGCGCCACTCGACGCCGCGGAGATCGCGAAGCTGGTCGCCGTGCTCGCCGACCGCGCCGTCTCGCTCGGCAACGCGAATCTCATCGCCGATCTCGGCACTGCCGCCGAATTCGCGCAAGCGGCGCTCAATTCGGCCGCCTACAACGTGCGGGGCAATCATACGTATATGAAAGACCGCGTCGTCATCGCCCAACAGGAGCGCGAACTCGCGCGCCTCGAGCGCGAGACGACGCAACTCGTCAAACGCGTTCGCTTCGAAGTCTCTCACGCGTTTGCGACCGCATGATCACGCGCGCGCGAATGGGGCTGCGCGGACGCAGCGTAACGAACGGTTGCGTCTGGACCGGTGCCGCATCGACGAGCTCGAGCCGGACGCGCCGCGCGATCGTCGCGATCGCGAGCATACCTTCCATCCATGCGAACGGCTCGCCGATGCAGAGCCGGTTGCCCCCGCCGAACGGAAAGTACGCGAACTTTTCGGCCGGCTGCACCCCGGTGAAACGTTCGGGGTCGAAGCGCTCGGGCTCGCGCCAGAAGCGCGGATTGCGATGCGTGACGTATTGCGACATGATGACGACGTCGTTCTTCGCTAGCCGCTGCGTGCCGAGCGTCGTCGCTTCGAGCGCACGTCGCGCGGTGATCCACGCCGGCGGATAGAGCCGCAGCGTCTCGGCAAAGAGTGCGCGCACGTAATCGAGCCGCGGCAAATCGTCGACCGTCGGATCGCGGTCGCCGAGCACCGCCGCGAGGTGCGCGTGCAACGTCGCTTCGACGTGTGGATGGCGTTGTAAGAGATAGAACGTCCAGGCGATGGCGTTGGCGGTGGTTTCGTGGCCGGCGAGGAGAATCGTCAGCGCTTCGTCGCGGATCTGCCGATCGTCCATACCGGCATCGGTTTCGTCGCGGCTGGCGAGCAGCATCGAAAGCAAATCGCCGGAATCGCGGCCCGACGCGCGATGTTCGTCCAGCATGCGGTACACGATCGCATCGAGATTCTTACGGACCTTTTTAAAGCGCAACGTCCTGGGGACAGGTAAGTTGTCGAACATCTCCGAGAACGGGCGCATCGCAAACGGGAACGTTTCGAGCGCCGTATCGAGCGCTGCGCCGATCGTCGCCATATCGCTCGAGAGATCGGATCCGAAGAGCGCCTTGGCCACGATTTCAAGTGCCAGCTGCCGCGCCTCGCGATCGACGTCGATCGTCTCGCCCTCGAGCCACGATGCGGCCCGCCCCGACGCCGCAGCGACCATCACGTCGGCGCACGCATCGATCCGCTTCTTATGAAAGGCCGGCTGCATGAGCCGCCGGTGGAGCAGATGTTCGGGTTGGTTTGCGGTCAAGAGCCCCTGGCCCAGAAGCAGCGACAGCCGCTCCGTACCGCGGCCCTTCTTATAAGAGCCGGCCTTCGTCACGAAGACTTCTTCGAGCAAGGCGGGCTCGTCGATGAAATAGATGCTGCCGAACGGATTTCGAAAACGCACGAGGGGACCGTGCACGCGGGCGATCTCGAGGAAGAACGCGGGCAGCGTTGCGAACGGACGGCGCGCGATCGCCCAGCCTGGTAAGGTCGGGATCATTTTTCGAAAAAGATGCGGCGTGCGAACCAGACGATGGCGGCGCCCAAGACCGCAACGCCGAGAATAAACACGACGGCATCGAGTACGATCACGCCGTTCGGCGAGGCTGACTGGAACATAGGCGCTCGCTTCGCCCACGCGCCGTCCGCCTCCGTCGAAAGGTCGCGCGTGCGGTGTCGGCGGAGGTACGGTGCATGCCGAACATCTCTCGCGCGAACGCGCTCGGTGCGACCAGCGCCCTGATCCTCTCGCCGGTGCTCTACGCACGGCTCGCCCAGGCGGCCGCGAAGGCGGATCCCGCCGACATCAAGCTGCTCGACGCCGCCATTGCCGCCGAACGTGCCGCGCTCAAGACGTACGCCGATGCCACCGCGATAAGCGTGCTGACGCCGAGCGTCCTTGCGGTACTCAAGAGCTTCATGGCCGATCATCAAGCGCATCTCGATGCGTTAACGGCCGCTGTCACGCAAAGCGGCTCCACGGTGGCCCCGGAGACCGCCGCCGCGGTTGCGCCGCCGGCCCTCGCAACCGAAGCCGACGTTCTCGCACTCGCATATACGACCGAACGTCTCGTGGCGAGCACGTATCTCGGTTCGATCGCGCAATTCAAGAATCGCGATTTCGCGACGACCGCCGCTTCGATCATGGGCGTCGACGCAACGCACGTCGCGCTGCTGGCAGAAGCGCTGAAGCGAAACCCGGCTTACCCGACCAGCTTCATCACGGCGTAGTCGCCGGGAGCACCAATTCGAGAAAGCCCGCGATATCGTCGCGGTCGACCTCCATGCCGACCCCGCGCGCGTTGTAGCGAACGTCGTGAAAATCCGAGCCGGCGGTCATCACGAGCCCGAAGTGGGCTGCGAGGTCGCGGTAGTGCGCGACCTGGCTCGGTTCGTGCGTCGGATAGAACACTTCGATCCCGGCGAGCCCAGCTACGACGAGCTGGTCGACGATCGCTTCATCTTTGAGGCGTCCCGGATGCGCGAGCACCGCGACCCCGCCGGACCGCGCGATCAGTTCCACCGCTTGGTGCGGCCCCATATATGTGGACGGGACGTAGCCGGGCTTGCCCGAGGTCAATAGACTGCGAAACGCGCTTTCGATATCGGCGACGAGGCCCTTACGAATAAGCGCGCGCGCGACGTGCGGCCGCCCGATGGTGCTCGCCGCGTGGCCGCACTCGGCGCGGACGTCGTTCATCGCGATATCGTACCCGGCGCGGCGTAATTGCGCGACCATCTGCTCCGCACGCGCTTCGCGCTCGCTGCGGTTGCCGGCGATCGCTTCTTCGATCTCGACCGCATCGACCGGAAAGCCGTAGCCGAGCACGTGCACTTCCTGACCGCGATAGGTCGTGTTGAGTTCGATGCCGGTCACGACGGTGGCGGCGCCGACCGCGGCTTCGAACTTGCCGTAGGCGCCGAGCGAATCGTGATCGGTCACCGAGAAAATGCCGACGCCGCGCTTCTGCATGGCGGCAGCGAGTTCGGCGGGCGAAAGCGTTCCATCGCTCTCGAGCGTATGGGAATGAAAGTCGACCAGCACGCCGCGCGTTACGTCCGCGCGCGCGCTTTCGCCTTCTTGCCCTTCATAAAGTACACCAGCACGCGCTTCTCCTCACGGAACCCGACGAGGCTGCGCTGCTGAGCGGGATCGCGCAGCGCTTCGAGCGCGTACTCGACCAGTTCGTCCGCCGCACCGTCATCTTCGAAGACGTCGTCGGACGCCGGATTCTCGACGAGCCGATCGCCGAAGCGATGAGCGAGGACGGCCACGAGCACGTGCAATTCTTCACGCGTGAGGCTGCGGACGTCGCGTGTGATGCGGACGAAACTCAACCCCGCGTCGCTCTCGCACCGGACATCGACGGTGTCCGGCTCGTCGCGGCCGCTAAGAAAGAGCGCGCGCACGTGGTCGTTCACGCTCTCGCGAACCGCCGTTACCGCCCCGCGGTCCAGCGCCGACGCAATACCGAACGAAAGCGTCAGCGTGCCGTCGGTCGGGTGAGAGACGATCGTGGCGATCTGCGGGAAGCGTACCAAGAGCGTAACGATGAGGCCGACGGCGTCGGACGTTTCGTTGGGAACGCGGCCTTTGGTGGTGGGGCGCATGAGCCTCGTCGGACGGATCGGGGGAGTGAGCGATGCCGGCCGCGGGGCCGGGCGGGCTCTGTTCGAACCCGCGCCCGTCGTCCCTTGAAGGGGTGCGGAGGTGGCCGGAGCGGGCCGGGAACGTCCCGCTCCACAGAGAACGCATCAACGGTATGCCACTCCGGCGCCTAGTGCTGGGCGTTCCCCTCGCGAGTCTGGTTGCGGTCCTGGCGCACGTTGCGGGCTTCGGCTACGCCCATGCGCCGGGCGGCGACCATGCGACCGCTCTGTTGAGCGCCGTTGCAGCGGCTCTCGTAGCCCTGCTCGCCGCGGGATTCGTTCGCGCAGCCGTCGCGGGCGCCCCGGAGCCGATCGCGACGAACGGTGCCGGCAACAAGAGCGCCCTGGCGTTGGCGGCCCTCGCGGCCGTCGCGTTCGCCGCGATCGAGATCGCCGAGGGGCACAGCATCCTCGCCGGTGTCAGGCCGTTACTCGCGCTAGTTCCGCTCGCTTTCCTCGTCGCGGCCGTCACACGACGCGCCGCCGGTTTTGCGCGACGGGCGGGCGCTCGCGTCGCGGCCGTTTACCTGCGCCGCCTCCGCGCCCGCAGCATGGCAACCTTCGTCGAACGCATGCGCGCACGCGTCCGGGCGTACGACATCGTCGCCCGGCATGTCGCGCGCGGACGCGCCCCGCCCCGTTTCGCTTAGCTCGCCCTTTCTTTAGGCCGCACCGCTGGTGCGGTGAGCTTTGCGACTCCGAGGAGCCTTCATGCGCCCAATCTTTGCGGCCGCCGTTGCCGCGTTCATCTGTACGTCCGTCCCCGCCCGGGCCGATACCGCAGGCCTGGTGCGCGGCACGGCCACCTTCGCGGGGAAGCCGGCCGCGGGCGTCGCCGTAACGCTGCGCGGCGAGGCCACCTCGCTCGCCGCAACGACCGACGCCGCTGGGGCGTTTATCTTCGCCCGCGTTCCGTTCGGGCGCTACACGTTGACCGCACAGCGCAGCGGGACGCCGGGTTTCTCGCAGCCCGTCGACGTCGCAAGCGACGCGGTGGTCAGCGTGAACGTCGAGTTGCAGCTCAAGGAGATTGGCCGGGCCCGAACCGGCTTTACGCGCGGCCCGGGCGCAACGCCCGTCTCGGTCAACTCGATCGATCGCGCGCAGATCGCGGCGCTACCGGACAATCAAAGCCTCAATAGCCTGATTCAAACCGTTCCCGGCGTCGTGCGCTTCTCGTATAACGAGCCGGTCGCGCACGGATTCCACGGGCTCACCTACGAGCTCGACGGCGTCCCCGTTCCGCAGGGAACGACGTCGAACTTTAGCGAGATCGTCGATCCGCGCTCGATCGATTCGCTCGAAGTTTTTACGGGCGCCTTTCCCGCCGAGTTCGGCGGCTCGCGGCAGGGTGCGGTCGTCAACATCCTCAGCCATCGCGTTACGGATCTGACGGCCGCACGCGAGGGGATGTTTACGCTCGGCGGCGGCTCCTACGGCGGCGCGCAAGCCTCGCTTTTTCAGTCGTTACGCGCCGGAAACACGCGCGTCTTCTTCAACGCGAACCTCGAGCGCTCCAATCGCGGCATCGACTCGCCGACGTTCGACCCGGTGCACGACGATTCCAATCAAAGCAATCAGTTCGTCCGCACGATCACCAACGTCGGAAAAAACGACTCTTTCGCCTTCGACGTATCCAATAGCGTTTCGACCTATCAGATTCCGATCAATACGAGTGCGAATCCGAACGATCCCGTCGTCGTTCCGAGCGCGACGTCGGACGTTCAGCGCGAGTACGATCGCTTCATCAATCTCGTCTATACGAATAACGCCGCAAGCGGAAAGGCCTATACGCAGATCGCGCCGTGGTATCGCTCCGCGCGCGTCGCCTACGATGGCGATATCCCGAATAATCTCGCCGGCACGCTCGCGAACGCCGCTGGAACCACCACGCCGCTCGACGGCTTGCGTCAGGATCGGCGGGCCGAGTACCTCGGGCTTCGCGCCAACCATTTTCACGTCTACGGAGCGCATTCGCTCAAGCTCGGTATCGATGAATCGGTTGAGAATTTTCGCGGTGACGAGCAGATTGCGTTTCTCGACGGCACCGGGAACCGCCAGAATTTTTTCGATAATTCCCGTCAACGCGGCACGCTCTTGGGCGCGTACCTGCAAGACAAATGGACGCCGACGCGTTCCTTCTCCTTACTCGCCGGCCTGCGCTACGATCGCTCGACGGGCTACGTCTCCGGCGGCCAACTGAGTCCGCGACTCGAAATCAACGCTCAAGTCGGTCGGCAAGACATCCTTCACGCGTATTACGGCCGCCTCTATGCCGCGCCGTTTCTCGAGGATACCCGTCGTGCGGCCGTTATCGTCGGTGGCGCGAATGCGTCCCCGACTTACTCGCTCGCCCCGGAACGTGACTCCTATTACGAAGTCGGGCTCGCGCACGCGCTCGCGGCCAACTCCCGAGCGACCGTCAATTTTTGGAAACGCGACGTCCGCAACGTTCTCGATACGACGCAGCTCGCTCAGACGCCGATTGAAGCGGTCTTCAATAATACGATCGGGATCGCCAAGGGCGTCGAAGCGCGAGTCGACGCGCGTTTTCGCAACGGCGATTCGGTCCTATTGTCGACGCAACTCTCGTCCTCGCGTGCGGGTGGCATTTCGGGAAGCACGTTTCTCTTCGCACCGGATAGCAACCCAAACGACGTCACCCTCAATCCCGAAGATCACGATCAAACCTTCACGGCGCTCTTCGCTTATACGAAACGCCTCGGGCGCGATGGCAGCTTCTTCGCTTCGCTCGAACCGCAATACGGGACCGGCTACCCGGTCCAATTTCAGAACGGACCCGGGCGCCTTCCGCCACATCTCACGCTCGACGCCTCCATCGGACGCGATGCCGCCCGCGGTGCTCACTCCGGCGTCGGCGTCGTCGCCACGTTTCGCAACTTGACGAACGCGAAGTACCTGATCAAAGTCAACAACGGATTCAACACCACGCAGTGGGGCGAAGGCTTCCGGGCGGATCTTCGCCTGACCGCACCGCTCTAGCGATAACGGCGGCTAGGGGAGCACCCGCTCGTCCGGGCTCGGCAAACTTCGAAGCCGGGGCAGGCGCGTCGGTTTCCCAGGGGTTTTCTGCGCTTCGGCCCCCAATACGAACAGCCGATGGGCGTTCCCAGAACTTCGCTCGAGCCGCCAACCCCCGAACAATCGGCGTTCCTCGAACGGGCGATGACGCAGTACGGCAAGGCGACCTACAACTTCGCCTTCCGGCTCACCGGCAACGAGGCCGACGCGCGCGACCTCACGCAGGATGCCTTCGTGCGCGTTTACCGGGCTTGGCGATCGTTCCAGCCCGGGACATCGTTTCTGTCCTGGATTTACCGAATCGTAACGAACTTGTACCGAGATGAACTTCGGCGGCGAAAAGGACGTTTCCATGAAGAGCTACCCGAAGACAACGCACCACAAGAGTTCGGCGGCCAGCGACCCCTCGCAACCAATCCAATCGACGATTATGTGGATCGGCAGCTGGGCGAACCGCTTTCAAAAGCACTCGCCGGGCTCTCGACCGAACAGCGGCAGGTCGTCATTCTAGCGGATATCGAGGAATATAGTTACCAGGAGATTGCGGAGATCATGGGGTGCTCGATCGGCACCGTCCGGTCGCGTTTACACCGCGCGCGGGCTCTTCTCCGCCGCCTCGTCGAGCGAGCACAGCAACAACAACAAAGATGATGGAACACTTTTCGACCGACTTTCTCGTGGACTACGGCCACGGAGAACTGAGCCCCAAGGACGACGCGCTCGCGCACGCCCACCTTGCCGATTGCGCCGCCTGCCGGGACGAATACGACGCTGAAGTTTCGCTCGGTGAGATGCTCCGTTCGAGTGCCGTCGCCGAGGAGCGCGAGCTGCCGGCCTTCGTGAAGGCAGCCGTTTGGGAGCAGATCCGGGCAGCTCGGCCGAGCCCGCTCGCTCGCTTTACCGCATTGCTACGGCCCGCAGTCGCCGTGCCGGTCGGGGCGCTGATCGTCGCTCTGGCGTTCGTCGCATCGCCGCTCGCGCATCGCGGCGACGCGCATCCGACGATTGCCGCCTCGTACTATCTGCAATCCCACGCGATACAATCGGCGCAATCGGCGCTGTCGGAACGCTCGAGTACCGTTTCGGACGCTTTCGATTCCGGGTACCCCGCAACCGGCGCGCTAAGTGGCGGCCGTTAAGGCTCTCCCCGGTCTCGCCATCCTTGCCGCGGCGCTCGGTTCTCCGGGTGCCACGCTCGCCGCTGTCCCAGACGCCACCACGCTCTTACGCGAAAGCCTCGAGGCGCCGAAATCCGTATCGTACATCGGCCAGCTTCAAACGGTGCGTTTCAGCTCGAGTCGCGCGATCGCCACGATCACGAAAGTCGAGCATCGCGCTCCCGGATCGACGCGACGCTGGTACGTCGCGCCCGAAGCGCTCTACGGCGATTACATCGTCGATCGCGCCGGTGCGACGTATCAGTTCGATACCAAACACAGCAAAGTGATCGTATCGCATAACGCCACGCCCGAAAACGCGGTCGCCTCGGCCGGCAGCTTCGAGCGCGTCCTCGCGAATTACAGGGCGCTCGTCGAAGGTTCGGAAACGGTTGCGGATCGCGCGACGGTGTCGATCGTGTTGGTCAATAAATTCACGGGTGAACGCGCGTTGCGCGTCTGGCTCGATAAAGAGACGCATCTGGTTTTGAAGAAAGAAGAATATCACGCGAACGGTTCCGTCGCATCGCAAACGCGTTTCGATGCGTTGCGCTACACCGCTGAAATTCCAGAGGGTATTTTTTCTACCGACGTCCCGAGCGGCTACACCCAAATCGCCGGTCAAGATGCCGCGATGATGGATAGCGATATCGACCGGGTCGTCGCGCAAGCCGGCTTCAAGCCGGTCGAGCCGCAGAATTTGCCACAGGGCTTCTCGATGACCAGCGGCGACGTCCGCGACGTCAACGGCGTGAAGACGCTGCATCTGCTCTACTCGGACGGCCTTCGGTCGATCTCGTTATTCGAGAATGCGACCGGCGCCGCTGCCGATTTCGGCTCGCTGCGACCGACCACGGTCGCCCTCGACGGCCACGACGGTCAATACGTCGAAGATGGCCCGACGACGCTCTTGACGTGGAAAGAGCACGGTCTTTACTTCGCGCTCGTCGGCGACCTCATGCGCAACGAATTGATCCAGATCGCCAAGAGCATCGTCCCCTAGCGTTTCGACCCCATCTTTGGATCGGGTTTCTTGCCGCCCGCGACTGCGTCGAGGGCTTTGGTGAGATCGCCCTCGGGCACTTCACCGTCGCGGATCGCCGCAACGTTGCCGTCGGCCCCGATGAGGACGAGCGTCGGAAACCCGCCCTCCAGATATTTCCGCGCGACGTCGAGATTCGGATCGAACGCGATCGGATACGTCGCTTTGAATTGCGTCATGAACGCGATCACGTCGGCCTGAGATTCGGGCTGCGTTTGATCGATGCCGTAGGGACTGCCGGCGACCGAGACGAGGTTTACTCGGCCTTTGTACTTCGCATAAAGTCGATCGAGCACGGGCACCTCGCGCTGACAGTGCGGGCACCACGATGCAAAGACTTCGAGCAACGTCGGTTTACCGGCCGACGCTGCGAGATCGAACGGGCCGTTCGTCGTCGCGACTGCGAATAGCGGCGCTTTTTGTCCGACGGCCAACGTCGCGGAAATCGGCGCATCGGAGGCGGCTTTGGGAACGCGTGAGGCGAGCACCACCGCGACGATAATGAGGATCGCCATGACGGCGACCGATACGATCACGACCGCTCGCCTCCGGCTCGCGAGGATCTGGCGCGACGCGGCGCTCTGAATGATTTCACGGCGTTCGGTACGGTTCATGAGTCGCTACACTTCGGCTTTGGCGTGCGAACTACCGCTCGTTCCGAGCAACGGGTCGAGCGCGAACGAGCCGGGAGCCCGCAGCGCGATCGCCGCGGCCACGAGGCCGAGTGCGACGTCGGCGGCGACGTGGCCCCACGAGGGCGGCGTGCGGACCGACGAGCCGAAGCAGCCGCAGTCCGCCGAAATGCGCCGGACGACGAGCGACGCGACCGCGCCCGCGAAGACGATGAACTGCGCGCTCACGAGCCAGGCTGCGAGGCGCGTGAAGAGCCCGACCATGAGATATCCGCCGAGCATGATCTCGACGTACGGCAACGCGACGGCGAGCGGTGCGACGAGCGCCGCGGGAACGATGCGATAGCCCGCGACGAACGTGGCGGTCAAGGCCGGACCGTCGTGCGCTTTGAGCCCGCCGGCGACGACGAGCAGACCGCCGACGAAGAGACGCAGCGCGAAGATCAGATACGCCATGCGTCGATGGCGTCCGCAATCGCACGCTGCGCTGGCGGAATGGTTAAGGCGTCGGCGATATCGTGGCGCGTCGGCGGCGCATCGTGTGCGCGGATCGTTTCGGCAACTGCCGCAGCCAGCGTCTCGATGTCATAGCCGCCCTCGAGGCAGTACGCGATGCGCCCGCGGGCGTAGGTTGCGGCGGTCTCGCAGAGAAGCGCCGCGAGCGCACGCGAGGCCACGACGGCGTCCACGCCTAGGTCGCCGACCGGATCGCCGGCCGCGAAATCGTAGCCGGCACTCACGACGATCATATCGGGACGCACGCGCGCCGCGACGGCGGGCAGCAGGCGCTGCCACGTCGCGACGAACGCTTCGGTGCCGTAGGCATGCGGCGGCAACGGCATGTTGACGACCGCGCCGCTGGGATCGAAGCGCTGCTCGTTCGCGCCGCCGGTCCCGGGATACGCCGGGAACGCGTGCGTCGACACGAACGAAACTCCGGACCCGGCGGAGGCCTGCGTGCCGTTCCCATGGTGGTAATCGAAATCGACGACCAGCGCCCGGCCGCCGTGCGTTTGCACGAACGCGCGCGCCGCTACGGCGGCATTTCCGAACACGCAGAACCCCATGCCCCGGGCCGGTTCGGCATGGTGCCCTGGTGGACGAACCAGCGCGAAGGCGGCGCCATCGGTTGCGACGGCGCACTCCATCGCCGCGAGCGCACCGCCCGCCGCGCGCCGCGCGACGGCGAGCGACGACCCGTCGATGACGGTATCGCCCGTCGAGAGATAGCCGGCCGTGTCGCCGAGCCGCGCGACGTCGCGCTTCACCCGTTCGAGATAGGCATGCGGATGGACGCGTTCGAGTTCGGCATCGGTTGCATCGCGCGCGGCGTACCGCTTATCGAATAGGCCCGCCTGCGCGAGATGCGCGGCGACGCGCGCGACGCGATCGGGCGATTCCGGATGATCGATATCGCGCAGATGCTCCGTATAGAGATCGTCGTACACGACGTTCATCGCTTCGCTGCCTTAATGCGGTTTCGCGGTTTTTTGCGGATGCGGCACCGTTTTGGCATGCGTCGCTGCACCGCCGAGTCCCGCGATGGCCTTGTCGACTTCCCCGGCGAGCGGCGAGCCGGGCTTGACGAAGGCGCGAAAACGCGTGTACGCAACGCGGGCCTGATCGCGATCGCCGTTGCTCGCCGAGCATTTACCGTACACGAAGAGTAACTGCGGATTCTGCTTCATGAAGTCCGGCGCGTTCTTATCGATCGCCGTGAACACTTGCGTGCATTCCTTAAAATTGCGCAACTGCAGATCGGCGGTTCCCATGCCCGCGAGCGCTTGCGGCGTACGCGCTATCTCGAACGAACGCCGAAACGCATCGCGCGCTTCGCCATATTGGGCGCCCTGCGCCTTGATCTGCCCGAGTGTGGCCCAGGCCGTCGGATCGTTCGGAACGACTTCCGTTAGGCGCTTGAAGTAGGCCGCACCGTCACTTTTCTTATTCTGCGAAGATGCGAGTTCGCCGAGACGCTGCAGCGCGTCGGGATTGTTGCGCTTGGGGCCCAGCGCCGTCTTCCACTCGCCTTCGGCGGCCGCTTGATCCTTGCCGATGGCGATGAGATAGTCGCCGTACGCGATATGGACCGCCGGCACGGCGCCGTACGACGTTTGCGCGCGCTTGAGTACCGCGAGCGCTTGATCGTTCATCTTCTCGTCGCGATAGATTTGATATTCTTGAATCAGCACGGCGGCTTTCGCTTCGTCCGTAGGTTCGATCGCGAGCAGACGTTCGAACGTATCCACGGCGCCTTTGACGTCGTGAGCGCCGGCATACACGGTCGCGCGCCCTAGCAGCGCGTCGGGATATTTCGGATCGATCGCGAGCGCGCGGTCGAAGACTTGGCCCGCCAGCGCCAGCGCCTTTTGCGAAATGTACGACCGCGCTTGGAGCACGACCGGCTGCGGATCTTTGGGGTCCAGTTTCGCCGCCGCTTCGAACTGAGTGCGCGCGTCGTCGAATTTGCCGACTTGCCCGAGAACGAGCCCGTAGTTTTCGAATACGCGCTTATCGGATGGATTGAACGTCGTCGCACGTTTCGCGACGCGCTGCGCGTCGGCCGGACGATTGGTACGCAGATAGAGGTTGGTCAGGGTCAGCAGAATCTGCGCGTTCGTCGGCTCTTGCGTCGTCGCATTCTCGAAGTCGTCGGTGGCCTCTTTGATGCGCCCCAGCGCTTCGTTCGCGATGCCGTCGAGGTAGTAGACTTGCGCGTTTTTCGTGCCGCCGGAAAGCAAGCGCTGCGTGAGCCCGAGGGCCTGCTGGGCCTTCCCCGCCGCGAGATAGTACCCGGCCAACTCTTGGAGCGCTTCCTTGTCGGCCGGGTTCGCTTTAATCTTCGCTTCGAGCCGGGGAACGGCGATTTCGGGCGGTTCGGGCGACGCCGTCGGTAAGGGCGCGGGCGACGCCGCGCCGGCACTTGCGGGCGGCGTGGGGTCGCCCTTCTTCGGCGCACCGTACGCGCTCGTCGCGGTGCCGACGGAAACGGCGACTGCGAGGGCGGCGGCGACGGCGTGGCGGGTTACGATCTTCAAACGATTGTCTTTCGGGGGTTAGGCGTGAACGGCGGCGTTCGCGCGGATTTGTTTGGTCAATTCGGGGACGATCTCGAACAGGTTCCCGACGACGAGCAGGTCGGCGAACTCGCCGATCGGTACGCTGCCGTCCTTATTGATGGCAACGATGGTCGAAGCCGTGCGCATGCCAACTTTATGTTGGATCGCTCCGGAGATACCGACGGCGATGTAGAGATTCGGACTGATCGTCTTGCCGGTTTGGCCGACTTGATGAGCGTGACCGATCCATCCCGCATCGACGGCCGCCCGCGACGCGCCCACCGATCCGCCGAGCGCATCGGCGAGGTCTTTGAGGATCGTCGTGAAGGGTTCGGGGCCGCCGAGGCCACGTCCGCCCGAGACAACCGTCGACGCTTCTTCTACGGCCAGTTCTCCTGCCGCTTCCGAGACGACTTCCTCGACCTTGACGCGGTACATCTTTCCCGCGGGCTTCGCGAGCTGCACGATGTCGCCCGCGCCGGCAACCGGCGCAGCTTTGAACGAATTCGGTCGCACGGCCGCTATGCCGAACTCACCCTTGAAGGCGCACGTCGTCACGAGCGTGCCGCCGAGTTTGGGGGAAACGCAGCCGACCTTGCCGCCCTCGACGACGATATCGATGACGTCGGCGGTTTGACCGCAATCCAGGCGCGCCGCGAGCCGGCTGCCGACGTCGCGGCCGATCATCGTGTGCGGCACGAGGATCAGGGACGGACCGACGGCTTTGGCCGCCGCTTCCATATAGTCGACGGACGGATCGACCATGAACGACTCGATCTCCGGATCTTCGGAGACGTGAATCGTATCGAAGGCGTAGGTTTTAACGGCTTCGGCTGCGGCCATCGCACCGTTGCCGAGCACGACGGCGTGCAGCGCGCCGCCGAGAGCGCTCGCAAGGTCTTTGGCTTTGGTCGCCATCTCGTAGGAGACGCGCCGCGGCTGACCGCCGGTATGTTCGATGAAAACGATGACGTCGCGCATCAGACCAGTTTTCTTTCACGCAAAAATTCGACGATTTTTTGGGCACCGGCTACGGCGTCGGCCGCCGCGAACACTTCGCCTTTGCCGCGCAGGGCCGGCGTCGTCGTATTCGTGAGTTCGGTGCGCGCGCCGGCCTGGCCGGCCGGTTTTTCGACGCCCGCCTCGGCGAGGGTTTGTAGCGCGATCGTCTTTTTCTTCGCGCCCATGATGCCCTTAAGCGACGGATAACGCGGCTGGTTGATCGACTTCGTCACGCTGACGAGCAGCGGTAGATCGGCGCTCACGCGCGCGAAGCCGTTATCCATCTCGCGTTCGGCTTTCAGCGACGTGCCGTCGACGTCGAGCTTGCGCACGTAGGTGATCCCGGGAACGCCGAGATATTCGGCGAGCGCGCCCGGCAGCTCGCCCGTAATCGAATCGGTCGACTGCGTCCCGCACAACACGAGGTCGAAGCCTTTACCTTTGATCGCCTGCGCGAGGACGTACGCGGTGGCCCAGACGTCGGACCCTTCCGCCGCCGCGTCGGAGATCATGAGCGCGTCGTCGGCGCCCATCGCGAGCGCCTTACGCACGATTTCCTTGCCGGATTCCGGTGCCATGCTCACGACGGTCACCGTCGTATCGCCACCGATTTTATCTTTGAGCTGAAGCGCCGCTTCGAGCGCGTACTCATCGAAGGGATTGAGCACGGTCTCGACGCCCGTGCGCACGAGCCGCTTCGTGGCGGGATCGATGCGCTTATCGGCACTGGTATCCGGCACAAGCTTTACGGTGACGACGATCTTCAAATCGCTAGCGAGCCTCCGAGGTCGGTGAGAACGGCAAACTCGTTGCGTTTAAGTTTTCACCGCCACCGGCCCTGCCGCTAAGGAAGTTCTTGTCAGTAGGCCGCAGCGCGCCACGCTGCGGGAGCTATGGTGTGAGCTGTTGCACGGCGGTCCGCACGATCGTGAGCGTGCTCGGCAGTCCCGGAACCGCAATCGACGGAGTGAAACTGGCGGCGGCGACGACTTGCACGTACGTGTCGACGTGATTGTTCGTGCCGGTACAGGTCGGCGTCACCGCGTAGCGCGTCCCGGGGGCATTCTCACACGTAAAGTACGTCGTGACGTCGCTTGCGACCGGCCTGGTTAGCGTGACTTGTTTGGCATCGGCCTGCGCGGCCGCCATGATGCCCGCCGTATCGAGGTAGGTGGCCGGAATCGACGCCGTCGACCCCTGGGCGCCATATTGCACGCCCGCTCGCGCCCCGTTCCCCACTTCCATTCCGTCGTACATGTACGTGCCGACTTCGATCGTACCGACGGCGAGCAGCGCAAACAACGGTGCCATCAACGCGAGCTCGACGCTCGAAGATCCGCGCTCGCAGCGCCGCAGGTTCTTCATTCGGCGAGCGACGCGTGCGTCGGAGTCATCGCAGCCGAAACGTTGCTCAATCCGGTGCCGAGGGCCGGATTGATGGTCAGCGTTTTATTGCCGTTGATATTGATGCCGCCGATAACGATCTCCGCATAATTATCGAGCTTACCGTTGCTAAGGAAAAATGACGACGGCGCGTAGTACAATCCGTTCCACGTCGTCGGCGTGCCGTTGCCGGTGAACCCCGACGTGTTGGAGGGCGGCTGAAAGTATGCGACGCCTGCGGTCGGCCCCGTCGTCGGCGCAGTCACGACCGGCGGATTGCTTACACTCCCGCTTACCTTGAACGCTCCATCGACGTTGACGATCGTGACGCCGGTTCCCGAGACCGTCGCCGAAATTCCGCCATAGATGTAGTAGATCCCGGGATTGAAAACCGTGGCCTGCGTGATGCCGCCGGTAACGTAAAGGTATCCGGGAATAGCGGGTGCCGTTAAAGTGGCGGCATCGGCGACGGCGCCCGCGGGCGCCGTCGTCGGTAACGCTTGCGAGCTTAAATAAGCGCAGCCCGAAATGCGCAGGCACGGGTCGACGACCGGCGTCGGGATGTGGGTGATCGGTCCCGTGTAGCTGATGATCGGCGGCGTACTTCCGTACCACGCCAAGCCCGTCGCCGTGAACGTTCCACCGACGGTGACGGGACCGTTAGCCGCGACGCTGCAATCGATCGCATCGACCGAGCCCGCGTTAAGCGTAAGGTACGAATTTCTATCGACCTGAAAGAAACAGGCCGGATCGCTATCGCGCGTATGGTTTGCGACGGCGCGCGCGGTCACGATTTGACCGCTTTGTCCCAAGATGCTCGCGAAGAAGCTCGGCTGCGTTTTCGAGACGATAACTTCCACCGCGCTCTGATCCGTCGTATGGGAGCCCGAAAGCGGCGGATTATTGACGGTCACCGTAACGACGCCGGCTCCGCCGTCGTCCGCGAAGCCGTTGGTTCCGGCGTCGCGTTGCGCCGCGGCCTTCACCTCGGGCGGCGCGGGCAGACCCGGGGTGCTCGAATAATACGTGCGAATGCTTCCGGCAACGGCGGCGCTATCGGCCGCAGATTGCTCGAGACGCTGCTGATAGCGCCAGTACCCGAGATCGACGGCGAGCGCGATCATGCTAAGGAGAGCGACCATGCCGAAAGCCAGGAGCGGCAACATCTGACCGCGCTCGCACGAGCGGCCGTGCCGGCCGCGCAACGAACAAGCATCCAACGCTTTCACTTAAACTCCTCGCACTGCGCTGCATAACGCTCGACACACTCTCGATAGCGTTCGGCAAACACGCCGCGGGCCCTAAGGCGACGCTGCAGTTCGCCAAAGATGTGAGACGGCTCACGGCGCAAGCGCTCGCCGTGCCGAAGCTACTGTGAGATGACCATCTGGGAGGTGCTCTTGAGTGTCTGCGCCGGAAGCGGCAGCGCAACGAACGAAAAATTGTAAGCGAGTTGAACGTTCACGTAGCAGCCCGGATCGTAACAGTCCAATCCGTTAACTTGCTGCCACGCGATCGCGGGAGCGGGAACGAGCTGCGTAGGATCGATTCCGGTCACCCGAGCGAGAATATACGCCTTGATCGCCGCTTCACAATTGGTTTTACTTGTCTTACAGGCGGCCGCGTTGACGACGGCATACCGCGTTCCCACGCGAGCGGCCTGAGCGACGAGGTCGTAAGCGAATAGCGCGCGGCCGAACTCGATGACGCCGAAGATAAGCGTAAGGACGAGCGTTGCGGCCAGCGCGAACTCCACGAGGACCTGCCCGCGCTCGCCGGCGCGTGGTCGCGTTCGAACGCGTGAAGATGCAACCGACATATGGACCTCATCGGCCGCCGCCACGCGAATACGACTGTTGCGGTCTCTCGGGCGACGAAGAAGTGTGACGGTATCACTCCCGGCAGCAGATCCTAAGAGCGCGAGCCGTCGTGAACGAACCTAACACTATGGGAGAGTCGACGACTAAGAGGATGCGACGTAACGTACGCAACGTATGCGAGCGCTTCGTCGACTTATGGCGGGACGAAGACGCCTCGGTCATTGCGGAGTACGCGCTCGTCTTCACGTTCTTCACCATCGTCTCGGTCGTCGCGCTGACGGCCGTGAGCCAGACGGCAAATAATGAAGTCGATATCAACGAAAGCAATTTTTCAAACTCGATGGTCGTCGGGAATTGATCCGTTCGCGTGGCGCGGTTACGGTCGAAACGGCGATCGTCATGTCGGCCCTGCTGACGTTTCTCTTCGGCGCAATCCAATTTGACGTCATCGGTTTCTTGCAGCTCACCGTCGATGCCGGGAGTTTCCTCAACGCGCACCAGACCGTGATCGGGACGAACGATCCCGACCCCAAGGACGCGACGCATAAAGTCTTCCCGCAGATTCAGGTCGGCGATATCGCGAATCCGATCGTTTCCCCGGCGCCATCGCCGAACGTCTACGTGGACTACGGATACAACGATCCCAATCCGACCGTGCAATCGGCGTCGGCATCCGCTCGTCACGGCGGCGCTTCGATGCTACAGCCGTATAAGCTGCAAGCCTCAATTTCGAAGACGCCGTTCACGGCTTTCGGTCTGCCGCTCACCGTGGCGAGCACCGCGACGGAAGCGCAGTGGTTCGAAACGGGGCCGCATTGGGACATCAGCAATCAGCAGTACGGCGGGAACTGCACCGCTTCGAATTATTGCGCCGATCCATACGTCGACGGCACCAATACGCCGCCATACTACATCTCCTCCGGTTTTATGGTGCACTGTCAATCGGCTCAGGTCAATTGGGCGACGTGTCCGACCAGTCCCAACGATTATCTCGCACTGGGCCTCGGGAACAATCTCGACGTGTTCAACTGGAGCAACCCGCAACCGGGCGTCTCCGGGCCTGCGAATTCGTTCGCAGCGGGCGGCGCGACGGGAACGTTTCAGACGATGGCGTGCCACCAGCGTTACTTCGCGCAGCTCGCCCAATTCTTCCAAGCCAATTCGTCGCTCAATCGTCAACAACAGGACTATTCGGTCGGCTCCGCCCCCAATGTAAAAAACATTCCGGCTCAGAACGCCGGCGTGACGAATTTTAAATATTGGAGCGCCTACCCGACAGGTTCGTCGCTTGCGGGCCAAGCGAAGCAGGCCATTCAAACGATTTACTCATGGGACGTCGAGCACGGCTCCAATCCCCCGGCGAACTTCGCGTTCGGCCTCAACCCGCTTACGCCCACAGTAGGCTGCTGATGAAACACGGCCAACGCGGGCAAGTCTTACCGCTGTGGATCGTCGCGATCCTGACGACCTTCGCCTTCACGTTTCTCTCGCTCAATTACGGCAATCAGATCCGCATGCAGATCCGCGCACAGAACGCCGCCGACGCTGCGGCGCAGGCGCTTCTTGCCATTCAAACGGAGCGCTGGAACATGATGACCGCGATGCTGTATGCATCGAGCGTGGAAGAATATCGGATCCGCCACATTCTCGACGGCATTTTGCTTGCGGAGAACGGCGCGGGCGGCTGCGACTCCGATGTCTCGAAATTCGACACGACCGGCGGGACGACGTGCAGTTCGGCCTACACGGCCCTGGTCGCGCAATATCAGAAAGCAGTGAACCGGTATACGAACGACGTGATGCTGCTCAACGACGTTACGACGCCTGCGACGATCGACAATTGGACGGCTGACGCGAACACGCTCTTCACGCATCTCAAGGCACGCTGCAATACGTCGAGCACGATGATTCCCAACAACGACGGCGGCGACTGCGGGTTTCAATATACGCTCAACGGGACGGCGACACGGAGCGCGCAGACGACGAAATACGGACTCGATGCGACGGGCAACGACGCCTACGTGGTGCTCGTGCCGACGCAGGGCCACAAGACGACGCTGTACGGCGTGGATACCGAAAACGCGAAATACTTCGCGCCGCCGATGGTCGACGTGGTGGTGTGTACCAAAGTGCTGCCCCTGATACCGACGTTTTGGGGGCTGGGAGCGAAGCCGTATTACGCCGTCGGGCGAGCCGGCGCCACGGCCCAAATTTTCGAGAACGATTGGCTGCAGCCCGGTCAGCTCATCGATCCGGCGCGTCCGTCGAAAACGAGATTTCAACCCGTCGAGCAGTACGCTCAGGTGAACTTTAGCGGGAACTACGACTGGTACGGCACGGACTTCGGCGGCAACACCTTCAAAATTGTGACGTACATCGATCCAGCGACGGGAAAGCAGCAGTCCGGCTATTCCGCGCAACTCCAGAACAACGAATTAAGCGCGTTCGCCGCATGGTGGAGCTCCATCCCGATCGACCCACGCGACTTCGATAAAGCTCCGGTCGACCTGACGAAGACGTGCCCGGCGTGATACGCTCGCACGCTTCGCGCGGCCAAGCGATCTTCGAAACGACGCTCGTCATACCGCTCTTCGTCCTCGCATTCTTTGCGCTTCTATGGGCGATGCGAGATTCATCGCTCTCGGAACGCGTGCAGCTCGGTGTACGCTATACGGGCATGATCCAATCGCTTGCCGACCCGTACGCATCGTTCTCCCTCTACACGACGTACGCGACGATCGACAATAACTCGCCCGCCGCCGCACAACCGTGTTACGCTGGCTCCCAGACCACCGTTACGCAAGGTCACGCGAGCTTCTGGCAACCGAGCACCATGACGTCGACGCTTCCGAGCTGTGCGTTGTCGATCATCGACAAGCCGGAACAGTACTCGATGCCGATCCTGCTACGCAATAACTACGCGACACTTTCCGCAGGGTTGAACGTCGACGGACTGCAGAGCGCCGTTCTCGGCACGGCAACGCAAGTCAAAGCGGCGCAGAACTTCTTCCGCTCGCCGGACGTGGGCACGCTGCTACTGTGTTCGCAACTCGGCGGCGCCGTAAAGGTGAGTCTCGAGGCACTCAACGACACGACGACATCGACGCACGCCGCAGCGCCACTACCGCTGAACGTTGAAGCCGACGACTTCATCTATACCAACAAAGGCAACAACGGCAACGGCAACGGCAACAACGGCAACAACTCGGCCGACTGCTCGGCGCCGACGACGGCACAATTCACGCCGCCGACGGCACCGTACTAGGAGCTTTCTGGGACGACCGGGAGTCGAACCCGGATGCTCTCGCGAGCGGCAAATTTTAAGTCTGCTGTGTCTACCGATTCCACCATCATCCCGCAGCCCGAGCGCTCTTCGCCTTCGGCGGACCGGCTCACTTCGTCTGAGGCATGCCCGCCGGCTCGAGCAAAAAGCCTAAAAGCAGGTCGTTCGCTTCGACCAGGCCCGCGTCGGCTCCAAGGGCCCGAAGCGCTTCCGAGAGTACGAGCGATCCGCCGACGATGATATCCGCGCGCTGGGCGAGCATGCCCGGGAGCGCGCGCCGCTGCTCCACATCGAGGTCCAGAAGCCGCTCGATCGTCGCATCGACGGCGGCTCGTTGCAGCGTCGTGCCGGAAACCGCGTCGACGTGCGACTTCGCAATGACGGCCGCGAGCGTCTGCGGCGTCCCGGCGACGCAGCGCACCTGCGTGACGGGCGTCAACTCGCGCAGCGGCGCGACGGCGCCACGAATCGCGCCGCGCGCCTCTGCAGCGGCGGCACGCGCCGCGGTACCGGGCGAGGCCCCCAAAAGGGCGGGAAAGCGCTCCGCGACGCGGACCGAGCCAAGCTCGAGCGAACGCGCATCGAAAACCGTCCCATCCACCCCGACGGCACACTCGGTGCTGCCGCCGCCGATATCGAGCACCGCTACGCGGGCGCCGTCGCGCGGCGCGCCCGCCGTCGCACCGCGAAAACTCGCCGCCGCCTCCGCCGTCCCCGACAGGACCACGAGCGGAACGCCGGCGACCGCGAGCACGCGCGCACCGAAGACGCCGGCATTCGTAGCGCGGCGCACGGCGCTCGTGGCGATGCAAGCGAGTGCGGCATCGTGCGCGTGCGCGACCGTGACGAACGTGACGACCGCATCGAGCGTGCGTTCCATCGCAGCGGGCAGCAGCGGACCGTCGTCGCGCAAGCCCTCGCCGAGCCGCGTTCCGATCTGACGATGCTCGAGTTGCTCGACCCGACCGTCGCGGCGCTCGCGCACGACCAGGACGCGAATCGTATTGGTACCGAGCGAGATGACGGCGCGCGTCGCCTCGCTTCGCTTCAGTAGCGCTTACTCGCCGACGCTTCGCGCGTGCGCTGGATGCGTTCGAGAAAGTGATCGTAATTTTGATTCGCGATGCCGGCGAAGAGCGTATCGATGATCGTCAGCTGCGCGATGCGGCTCGACGTCGCATCGGAGCCGAACGCCGTCTCCTTGGCTGCGGTGAAGAGTTTGACATTCGCGACCTTCGTGATCGGAGACGTCGCGCGGTGCGTGATGCAGATCGTCGTCGCGCCGGCATTTTGCGCGTTCTCCATCGCGTCGCAGACGTCGCGGGAGGCGCCGGTATGCGAGATGCCGAGCACGACATCGCCGATGGTCAACAGCGACGACGACATCGCCATCAGATCGCTATCGCTAAGCCACACGGCGGCGATTCCGAGCTTCATGAACTTATGATACGCATCGAGCGCGAGCGGGGCGCTTCCGCCGATCCCGTACACCTCGACGCGCCGCGCCCGGGCGAGGGCTTGGACGGCCTGGTCGAGTTCCTCGTCGGAGAGCACTTCGATCGTATCTTTGAGAGCCTGCGCGTTGGCTTGGAATATCTTCGTCTTGAGCGCCGGGAGCGAATCGCTCGACTCGATCGCTTCGTAGACCGTCTCCGTCGGGCCGACGAGATCGCGCGCGAGCATGATCTTAAATTCCTGGTAGCCTTTGTAGCCGATTTTCTGGCAGAGGCGGACCACCGTGGATTCGCTCGTCTGCGTGCGTTCGGCGAGCTCCGTCACCGTGAGATAGATGAGCTCTTCGGCGTGCTTAAGGATGAAATCGGCGACGCGTTGCTCGGCCGTCCGTAAGGAACTGTACGTCCCTTGAATCCGGATGAAGCATCCGGGAACGTTGACCGGCTCGATTCGGGCGTCGGGTGACGTCTTCACGTCGCTGTCATTCTACGTGGCGTCGGTGCGCGCCTCGAAGAGCCGTCCGCGCCTTTTCTTGCGAATGAAGTGCCGTTCTGCAGGCGGGGCTTGATCCGCCGGCGCCCATTCCTGCGTCGCTTTGAGATAGGCGCCCATCCGCGCTTCGAACGCTTCGTCGAAGAACGCGCCGGGCTGCGCGTCGGAGGCGGCAGGCCGGATGGTCGCCGGAGCGGGGTCTACGGCGAGCGCCGCGATGCCGTGACGCCCCTGCCGGTCGACCGCGAGTTCGAGGGGCTTGCGCTTCGCGAGGCTCCCGGCATACGCGGCGCGGTTGGCGATCAGTTCGAGTGCGGGAACGGTCGCGAGCGAACCGTCCTCGAGGCGCACGGTCGCCCCATGGTGATGGATGTTGATGACGGTACCGCGGACGGTCGTCAACGCACGTGGGCCGTGCCGCCGCGCACGTAGATCAATACTTCGTGCGGCCCGACGAGCCGTAGCTTTTCGTGGATCTCCGGAATGGCGCCCGCGGCACTGCTCAAGCGTTCGATCGTCTGCAATTGCTCTGCCTTGCGTTGGCGCAAAGCCACGATATCGGCACGGGTCGCCGCGAGTTCGTTCGCGACGGCGACGTTTTTCGCCACGATACCTGCGAATTGCATCCCCACGACGCCGAGCACGCAGGCGAGCGCGATGACGAACCCGAGCCGGCCCGCCAAACGGAGGATGCGTGCCGGCCCCGGCTGGCTCACGGCAGCGCGCTCGCCACATGCGCGGGCGTCACATCTTGGAGCGAACCGATGCGGCGAAACTTCTCGTAGCGCGCATCGCGCAACTCGCGCGCCGGCCGATGTTCGAGCGCACCGAGCTCGGCGTCGATCGTATCGAGCACGCACGTGATGAAGCCCACGGGGTCGCGATGCGCGCCGCCGAGAGGCTCGGGGACGATGCGATCGACGATGCCGAAGCGCGCGAGATCTTCACTCGTCAGCTTGAGGTGTTCGGCGGCTTCGGGGGCACGCGCCGCATCGCCCCATAAGATCGCCGCGCAGCCTTCGGGCGACGCCACGCTATACACGGCATTTTCGGCCATAATGACGGTATCGGCAAGCGCGATCGCGAGCGCACCGCCGGACCCGCCCTCCCCGACGATCGTCGCGACGACCGGGACGTCGACTTTCGCAAGCGCCGTCAAACACGACGCGATCGCTTCGGACTGCGCGTGTTCTTCCGATGCGATGCCGGGATCGGCGCCCGACGTATCGACGAACGTCACGATCGGCAAGCCGAAGCGCGACGCGAGTTCCATGAGTCGCTTGGCCTTGCGATATCCTTCGGGTGAGACCATGCCGAAATTCCGGCGGATATTCTCTTTGGTGTCGCGCCCCTTCTGCTGCGCGAGCACCATCACGCGCCGGCCGCGCAAGCGCGCGAAGCCGCCGACCAGCGCCTGATCGTCGCGATAGTGCCGGTCACCATGGAGTTCGTCGACGCGATCGAACGCCGCGAGGTAGTCGTTCGAAAGCGGCCGCTTGGGATGGCGCGCCATGTTGACGCGCTCCCACGGCGTGAGCTTGCCGAAAAGATCGTGCAGCAAGGCGCGATACTTCTCTTCGAGCCCGGCTATATCGCCCGTGTTCGACAGGCCGCGCGCACGTAACGCTTCGATGCGCGCTTCCAGTTCGGCCAGCGGGCCCTGCTCGCGTTCGACGATGACGTTCATCTAGAACGCGAACTCCGGAACGGCTTTGAGAGCGGGCGCGATGCGCTTGCGATCGACGGCATAATCGAGCGTTCGAACGAGCGTTTCGCGCAGCGCATCGCGCCTGACGACCATATCGATATGACCCTTTTCGAGCAAGAACTCGGCCGTCTGAAAATTATCCGGTAATTTCTGACGCAAGGTCTGTTCGATCACGCGACGCCCCGCGAAGCCGATCGACGCACGAGCTTCTGCGATGATGATGTCGCCTTGAAATGCGAACGATGCCGAAACGCCGCCGGTCGTCGGATCGGTTAACACCGTCACGTAAAGGTTGCCGTCGGACATGAAACGTTCGACCGCGAGCGTCGTCTTGGCCATCTGCATGAGCGCGAGCATGCCTTCTTCCATACGCGCGCCGCCGCTGGCCGTAAAGACGACGCACGGCAGCCGGCGCCGCCGCGCTTCTTCCAAAAGATGCGCGATGCGTTCGCCGACGACGGTGCCCATCGTACCGCCGCGAAAATTGAAATCCATCACGCCGAGCGCGACCGGAAAGCCGTCGAGCGTTGCGAAGCCGGTAACGACCGCTTCGGAAAGCTTCGATTTTTCACGATCGGCTTCGAGCTTTGCCACGTACGGGCGCTTATCGACCCACTGGAGCGGATCGCCCGGAACGAGTTCGGTTCCGATCTCCACGAAATCGCCGTCGACGAGCATGTTGATGCGATCGTAGGCATGCATGCGGAAATGGTACGTGCATTTCGGGCAGACCGAGAAATTGGCTTCGAGATCTTTCCGATACAGCATCTCGCCGCAGGACGGACATTTCACCCAGAGCGCGGCATCGGCCGCCGGTGCGCCGACCTCGCGGATGCGTCGCAGCCAATCGGGAATCGGCATCAGGTGCTCTCGGATTTGCGCGCGACCAGCGACGGATTCTGCGGCGCAGCCTTGCCGTTGGGCACGACCCGGCCTCCGTACAACCGGCGCAACTGCTTGAGATAATTTGCGATCTCTTTCCCGTTGAGTTTCGATTCACCGACGACACGATCGGTAAAAACGTACGGTACTTCGACGAATTTTCCGTAGCGCGCCTTGGCCGCGACTTCGAGCCCGATCTTAAAGCCGATCGGATCGAGCGCGATCCCTTCGAGTGCCTCGCGCTTGACGAGCAGAAAGCCGCTCGTGATATCGCGCAGCGGCGTCAGCGGCCAGGCCATCGCACATGCGACGATCGACGTGAGCTTGCGTTTGAGCGGCCAGTTCGTGATACCGCCGCCCTTGACGTAGCGGCTGCCCACCGCAAGGCCGTAACGCCCCGAGGCGAGGGCTGCCACCATTTGCGGAACGATTTTCGGATCGTGGCTGAGATCGGCGTCCATACATCCGAGCGCGACCGATTCCGGACGTGCGAAATTCCAGCCATCGATAACGCCACTGGAGAGTCCCATCTTTCCCGGCCGATGCAGGCAGCGTACCGGGAACCGGTCGGTCAGGCCGTCGACGATCGCACCGGTTCCGTCGGGCGAATTGTCGTCAACGACGATGAGTTCGCCGTCGAGATTGTGCGCGCTGAAGATGTGCGCGAGGTCGGTGACGAGCTTTTCGATGCCGCCGGCTTCGTTGTACGTCGGGATGACGATACTGAACTTCACGTTCGAGCGATCCGGACCAAAGTCATATGCGCTCTTAATACGCCAGCGCCGCGTTCTCTCATGCTCGCGCCCGCACGCGAGCGTTAAAGATCGCCGCTCGCATAACGCAGTGCGGCCGTCGCGACTAAGCCCGCCGTCTCGGTGCGCAAAATGCGGCTGCCGAGGGAGACGAGTCGCGCGCCGGCAGCTTCGGCGGCGCGCGTCTCGTCCCCCGAAAAGCCGCCTTCGGGGCCGATGACGACCAGAACGCGCCGCGCCGCGCCAAGCAGCGCCGGTAAGCGTTCGCGCAACGGAATCGGGGCGGCGAGTTCCCACGGCACGAGCACCAGCTCGTACGCCCGAAACGCTGCGAGCAAGGCCGCGAAATCCAGCGGCGCGGCGACGTCGGGGACGTCGGCCCGGCCGCACTGCTGCGCGGCGCTTTTGGCAAGCCGGCGCCAGCGTTCGATTTTGCCCGCGCGTTCGCCGTCGCCGACGGTGCGTTCGGCGCTGAAGGGCAGGATGCGTGCGATGCCGAGCTCCGTCGCCTTCTCGACGACGTAGTCCATCTTCTGCCCCTTCGGAATGCCTTGTGCGAGCGAAATCTCGAGCGCCGCGCGGGCGGGCGCCGCGAGCTCCGCCCTCAGCGAGGCGCTCGCGACCGGGCCGTCGACGACGAGCGATGCGGCGAAGATGCGGCCGCCCGAATCGACGATTTCCAGCGAATCGCCCGGGGTGCCGCGTAAAACGACGAGGATCTTGCGCGCGTCGTCGCCGGGTAGGCGCACGAGGTCCCCCGGCGCATGAACGCCGGAGACGAAGAACCGCCTGGCGCTAATCGGGCCGGAACGCGTCCTTGACGCGTTCGAAGAACGTCGGGTGTTCGGCCTGATCGCCCGCGATCTGCGCGTATTCCTCGAGCAGCTCGCGCTCGCGCCGCGAAAGTTTCGTCGGCACCACGACGTGCACGCTCGCGAGCAAATCGCCGCGCGCCGCACCGCGCACGGTCGGCATCCCTTTGCCGCGCAAGCGGTACGTCGCGCCGCTCTGCGTGCCGGCCGCGATCACGCAGGGCAATTCGCCGTCGAACGAGTCGATCTCCAGCGTCGCACCGAGCGCGGCTTGCGTGAACGTAATGGGGATGTCGACGTACAGGTCGCTGCCATCGCGCCGGAAGCGGCGGTTCGGCGCGACGCTCAGATAGACGTAGAGGTCGCCCGCCGGGCCGCCGCGCGCTCCGCCTTCGCCGCTGCCCGTAACGCGAATGCGACTGCCGTCGTCGACGCCGGCCGGAATCTTTACCGTCAGCGTGCGGTTACGCTCCACCCGGCCACGGCCGTGACAGGTCTCGCAGGGGGTCGGCACGACCGTGCCTTCACCGTTGCACTTCGTGCACGTCGTTTGCGTGACGAATTGACCGAGTGGGGTTTGCCGCGTCGCGCGCATGGCCCCCGTCCCGCCGCAGCGGTCGCAGCGCATGACGAGCGTGCCGGGTTTGGCGCCCGTGCCGGTGCACGTCTCGCACTGGCCGAGGTGATTGAACGAAAGTTCGCGCTCCGCGCCGCGATACGCGTCTTCGAGGGTGATCTGCAGATCGTAACGCAGATCCGCGCCGCGCTGCGGGCCCGCAGGGCGCTGCTGCGCACCGCCCTGCCGAGCGCCGAAAAACATATCGAAAATGTCGCCGAAGCCTTCGCCGCTGCTGAAACCGCCGAAATCGCCGGTCGCGCCGTTGGCGCCGCTGGGAACGCTGCCGTAGCGATCGTAGTGCTGGCGCTTTTGCGTATCGCCGAGGATTTCGTAGGCCTCGTTGATCTCTTTGAAGCGCGCTTCCGCCGTCGATTTATCTTCGGCGACGTCGGGATGGTATTTGCGCGCGAGACCGCGGTAAGCGCGCTTGATATCCGACTCGGAGGCGTCTTTTTTGACGCCGAGTACGGTGTAAAAATCGGTCGGCACGGTCCCCTAACGAAGTTCGGTATCGGCGAGATGGCGGTTGAGCGATTGTGCGGTACCCGTCGCGAGCGCGAGGAGACGCGCGTACGGCATACGCCGCGGCCCGAGGATGGCGAGCAGCCCGACCGTCTCGTCGCCGAAACGGTACGGGACCGTCACGATGCTGCACTCGGTGATATCGTCGCTGCCGAGTTCGTGACCGATCTTGATGCTAGGCCCATCGGTCGTCATCGCATCGGCGACGAGATCGTAGAGCACTTTCTGCTCCTCGATGATCCGCAAGATCGAGCGCAGCTTGCGCAGATCTTGAAATTCCGGCTGATCGAGCAGATGCTGCGCACCGCTGGACGTAACGGTCGGCGGTACGTCGGCCCGCGCCGCGTCGGCAAACGCGCGGGCGAGCACGCCCGAGAATTCCCCCGGCAGGCGTGCCTCCGCGACGACCCGCTCGAGATCCACGGCCGCGATAGCGCGCAGCGTCTTGCCGCTCAGGGCTGCGTTGAGACGATTGGAGAGTGCCGTCAGGTCGTCGGCTTCGACGCTCGGGTGCTCGAACGAATGATGCGCCGCGACGCCGAGCGACGTGACGACGATCGCGAGGCCGCTGCGTTCGGAAAGCCAGATGAGCTGCACGTGGCGAAACGTTTGCGAATCCCGAGCCGGCGCCACCACGAAGGCGACGTTGCGCGAAAGCTGGCCGAGCAGGCGCGTCGTATGTTCGATGACGCCGTCGAGTTCGCGGCTCGCCGCTCGAAATTCGTTTTGTATGCGGCGCTGCTCGTCGTTCTGCAGCGGCTCGGGACGCATGAGCTGATCGACGTAGGTTCGATAACCGGCATCCGATGGGATGCGTCCCGCCGACGTGTGCGGCTGGACGAGATAGCCCCCCGCTTCGAGCTCCGCCATTTCGTTGCGGATCGTCGCCGAGCTCACGCCGAGGTTATATTTTTGCGTGAGCGTATTCGAACCGACCGGCTCCGCCGTCGCCACGTACTCGTATACGACCGTCGCAAGGATAAAGGCTTTACGCTTATCGAGTTCGGGACGAATCGGTTTAGCGTCGGACATCTATATCTTAGCAGTCATGGCGCGGGAGTGCCAGCATTACCGCCGAGCGTACTCGATTTGGCCTGCGGGGTCAAGTCGGAGGGCGGTCCGGGGCCTGCGAGCGGGGCGACCGCATCGCGCAGTTCCGGCCAATCGATCTGCCCGACGGAGACGTGCGTGACGGTCCCGTTGCCCTTAAGAACGAGCGTGACCGGGATCGCCGTGACGGTGTAGAGGTCGGTGATCCGGTGCTCGTCGTCTTCGATCGGGATCGCTTCGATGCGATGCGCCGTAAGGTACGCTTGCGCCACGCCGGGGGGTTCGGCGGAGATCGCCAGCAACGGCACGCGCGTTCCGAAGGCATCGTGCATGCGGGCGAAGGCTTCGAGCTCGGCAGCGCACGGTTGGCACCACGTCGCCCAGAAGTTCACGACGACCGGCGCTCCGACGTAATCGCGCAGATGCGCGACGCCCGCCGGCGTGCGAAAGGCGAAATCCGGCGGACGCCGCTCGAATGCGATCGCCCGCAGTCCGGTCGCCGGAGCTCCCGCTTTGCGCCGCGCATCGACCCGTGCGGCCGTCGCGGTTAGCGCGAAAACGCAGAGCGCCGCAAGAAGCGTCCGTGTCAGTATTGCGTCGCGCATGATCACGCTACGTTCGCATCGCGCAAATGAGTTCCGTGTTGCAAGCTTCTCGCAGGGAGCTCACGTCCACACCTGAGAAGCGGGGCGAATGACTACGAACGCTACGCCGTCCGACCAAATTGAATCGCTCTCGACGGAAAGTCGCCGCTTCGAACCGGACGCCGCGTTCGCAGCACGAGCCAACGCGCGAGCCGGCATCCACGACGAGGCCGAACGCGATTATCTCTCGTTCTGGCAATCGTGGGCCGATAAGCTGACGTGGATGAAGCCGTACGACACGGTGCTCGAGTGGAACGAGCCCTTCGCGAAGTGGTTCGTCGGCGGCAAGCTCAACGTATCGGTCAACTGTCTGGACCGCCATGTCGCTGCCGGCCGCGGGAACCGGATCGCCTATTATTTCGAAGGGGAACCCGGCGACCGGCGCACCGTTACGTATCAGGAACTCCTCGCCGACGTGTGCCGCTTCGCCAACGGCTTGCGCAAGATCGGCGTTCGCAAAGGCGACCGCGTTGCGATCTACATGCCGATGGTCTATGAGTTGCCCGTCGCGCTGCTCGCGTGCGCGCGGATCGGTGCCGCGCATTCCGTCGTGTTCGGTGGCTTCTCGGCCGATTCGATCGTCGATCGCGTCAAGGACGCCGAATGTGTGGCGCTCGTTACGACGGACGCGGGTTGGCGGCGCGGTAAGAAAGTGCCGCTCAAAGCGACCGTCGATGAAGCGCTCGAACGGGCCCCGTCGATCAAACACTGTATCGTTTCCAAACGCGTCGGCGATCCGGTGCCGATGCAGGCTGGCCGCGATATTTGGTGGGACGATCTCGTGCGCGACGAACCCACGACGTGCGAGCCCGAAGCGATGGACTCGGAAGACTTGCTTTTTTTGCTCTACACGAGCGGAACGACCGCCAAGCCTAAGGGCATCATGCACACGACCGCGGGCTATCTCACCGGCGTGACCGCGACGTCGAAGCTCGTGTTCGATCTCAAGGACGAAGACGTGTTTTGGTGCACGGCCGATATCGGTTGGGTGACGGGACACTCGTATGCCGTGTACGGTCCGCTCGCGCTCGGCGCGACCAACGTGCTCTACGAAGGGACGCCGGATTTCCCCGATAAGGACCGCTTCTGGGAGATCGTCGAGCGCTATAAGGTAACGATTCTCTATACCGCCCCGACGGCGATCCGCGCGTTCATGGGCTGGGGCCTCGAGCACGTCAAGAAACACGATCTTTCGTCGCTGCGATTGCTCGGCAGTGTGGGCGAACCGATCAATCCCGAGGCCTGGATGTGGTACCACGAGCACATCGGCGGCGGAACGTGCCCCGTCGTCGATACGTGGTGGCAGACGGAGACGGGCGCGATCATGATCGCGCCGCTGCCCGGCGTCACGACGCTCAAACCGGGCAGCGCGACGCGCGCATTCCCCGGCATCGAAGCCGACATCGTCGATGAGGAAGGCAAGACGGTGCCCCCCGGCGGCGGCGGCTACATCGTGATCCGGCGGCCGTGGCCCTCGATGACGCGGGGCATTTACGGCGACCCGGACCGCTTTGCGGCGACGTACTGGTCGAAGTTTCCCGGCCTCTATCTCGCCGGCGACGGCTGTCATCGGGATGCGGAAGGCGACTTCTGGTTCATGGGCCGCATCGACGACGTGATGAACGTCAGCGGCCATCGCATTTCGACTGCGGAAGTCGAAAGCGCGCTCGTCGATCATCCCGCCGTCGCCGAAGCCGCCGTCGTTGGGAAAAACGACGACCTTACGGGCCAGGCGATCGTATGTTTCGTCTCGCTGCGCAGCGGTATCGAAGCGTCGCCGAAACTCAACGACGAACTGCGCAAACACGTCGCCACGAAGCTCGGCAAATTCACGATGCCGAAGCAGCTCACGTTCACGCAAGAGCTACCGAAAACGCGCAGCGGGAAAATCATGCGTCGCCTGCTGCGCGATATCGCCGAAGGCCGTACGCTCGGCGATACGACGACGCTCGCCGACAGCAGCGTCGTCCTGGATCTACAGGAACGGGCGAAAGCTGCGGCGGGCAGCAGCGAGTAGGCGGTTAGCGGCCTAAACGCAATGGCGGGCACGAGATCGCGATCTCGTGCTCGCCTCGCCTCGCCTCGCCTACCGCTCGAAAAACGAGCGCAATTCGGCCAGATCTTCGACGCGCTTCGCGGGCGGGAGCGCCGCGATAATCGCGCCGCCGTAGCGCATCGAAGTCGCGCGTCCGTCGAGTAAAACCACGACGCCGCGGTCGGTCTTGGCGCGGATGAGCCGTCCGAATCCCTGTTTGAGCCGCACGATCGCCGATGGAATCATGAATTCTTCAAACGACGATTTTCCGGCGGCTTCGAGCGCGGCGAGCCGCGCGGCCACGATCGGATCGCCCGGCGACGGAAAAGGCAGCCGATCGATTATCACGCACGAGAGCCCATCGCCGACGACGTCGATGCCTTCCCAGAACGTCGCCGTCGCGAAGAGTACGGCATTGCGCGTATCGCGGAACCACTGCAGCAGATGCGCGCGCGGCATCTCGCCTTGCAGCTTGGTCGGATACGCAATCCGTTCGCGCACGAGCGCGTAGACTTCGTGCAAGCGCGCGTACGACGTAAAGAGCACGAACGCACGTCCGCGCGTGACGTCGAGAATCTCTTCGATGAGCGGTGCGACGCGACGCGCGAAGCGAACGTCTTTGGGATTGCAGTCCGTAGGCGCGACGAAGAGCCGCGCCTGCGCGCGATAATCGAAGGGCGACGGCGCGACGTACTCTTGCGCTTCGTCCACGCCGAGCGCAGTACGCAGGAACGTAAACGAACGTCCGGTCGCAATCGTGGCGCTCGTGAGCACGACGCTCTGCGTGCGCGCGAACAACGCAGCGCGCAGGTACGCGGCGACATCGAAGGGCGCGGAATTGACTTGGTACCGGCCTTCACCGTCGGTGCGTTCGACCCACGTGATCGCTTCGTCGTCGGGTAGCGCCGTACGATCGATCGTCGCGATGTGCGCGAGCACGCCGCGCATCACGAGATCGCGGCGCCGCTCCGCCTCCGCGATGTTTTCCGGCGGCCGCTTGAGCGCGGCCTGCCAATTCGCGTAGAGCCAGTTTTCGAGCCGATAGAACGACGTCTGCAGCGTCCCGAGAGCCGCGAGCGCGGCGTCGTTGGCGGCGAGCGGATAGCGATCCCCCGGCACGCGCGCCAGCGTCTGCGCGAGCCCGCGCATCGCCGCGTCGAGCTCCACATCGTAGGCGGCCGGCACGTGATAGTTCTTATGCACGCGGCGCATCATGCGATTGACGCTGGAAGCCGAAAGCGTCGCCGTGAGCGCCGCGGACGCCCAACGTTCGCACTGGTGCGCTTCGTCGAGAATCGCGTAATCGTAAGGCGGCAGGAGCGAGCCGCCCATCGCGAGATCGAGAAAGAAAAGTGCGTGATTGACGACGACGATATCGGCGTACTTCGCCGCGTCGCGATGCTTGAAAAACCAGCAGTCGCGAAAACGTTCGCAATACTCGCCGACGCAATCGTCGGCGTCGGCATCGAGCGCCTCCCATTCGAGCCCAGGCGGAGCGAACGGCAATTCGCTGCGATCGCCCGTCGACGTTCGGTCGGCCCACTCCCACATCGCATCCATCGTCCCGCTTTGCGCGATGAGGCGTTCGGTGCGCAAGCGATCGAGCTTCGCGACGCAGAGATAATGATTGCGGCCCTTGATCAATTCGACGCGCGCCGGTATGCCCAGGGCGGCGATGACGAGCGGAATATCTTTGCGGACGAGTTGTTCTTGCAGCGCGATGGTCGCAGTCGAAACGACGACTTTCTTCCCGCTACGCAGCGCCGGAACGAGATAGGCGAGCGATTTCCCAACGCCCGTGCCGGCTTCGACGATCGTGTGCGTGGCTTCGAGAAAGCCGCGTTCGATGATTTGCGACATGCGCACCTGGCCCGCTCGCGCTTCGAATCCGGGCAGGGCGCGCGCGAGCGCGCCGCCCGGTGCGAAGACGTTCTCGATGGATTCGACGGCGCTCACGGATGGGGAGCTGCCGGCGGCGGAAGATATTCCGCCTCCGACACGACGCCCGTCGCGTTATCGACGACCACGGGTTCGGCCATGGGCCGCCGCATCGCGAAGAGGACGAGGCCCGCGGCGAAACCGCTCGCGAGGCCGCCCAGGTGTCCCGCCTTGGAAATGAACGGTACTGCGAACGTGAACGCGAGGTTGATGAGGAGGATCGGCAACGTTTGCGAGATCAACGCGCGGCCGGAGCGACCCATCCGCACGCCGATGGCGAGCAACGCACCGAAGAGTCCGAAGATCGCGCCGCTCGCGCCCACCGTGACGTCGTGCGGAGCGAAATACGCGACGGCATAGCCGCCGCCGACGAGTGCGATCGCGTAGACGGCGAGCATGCGCCACGGCCCGAGCAGCGCCTCGACGAAGCGGCCGAGTTGATAGAGCGCGAACATATTGAGCGCGATGTGGGCGATGCCGCCATGCAAGAAACCACCCGTGACGACGCGCCACCACTGGCCGTATTGCGTGACGAGGACGCCCAGCAGCGCGCCGTGTTCGAGCAGACTTCGATTGCTGTTAAAATCGGTACCGCTCGTGACTTCCCACAGGTAGGCGGCGACGTTGATCAGCACGAGCGCCGTCGTAACGGAGAATCGCGGCACGAGTTACGTCCGCGGCCCGTACTTAAGGGCGCTGCCGGTATTAAAAAGCACGACGGGTCCGGCAAATGCCGTGCCGCGCGCGAGCAAAACGCGCAGGGCCGCGAGGGCCGCACCGCCTTCTTCACCCGCGTCGATGCCTTCGCTTCCGCGCATCACGAGCATATCGCTCGCCATCTCGGCCTCGTCGACAGCGACCGCGCTGCCGCCGGAATCGCGAATCGCGCGCAGCATCAAGCGATCGCCGAGCGCGGCCGGCACGCGTAAGCCCCATGCGGCCGTATGCGCGTCGTTCCAGCGTTCCGCGTGGTTCTCGCCGCGTTCGAACGCGCGCACGATCGGCGCACAATCCGCGGCCTGCACGCTGATCATCAGCGGCCGTTCCGCGCCGATCCAGCCAGCTTCTTCGAGTTCGTCGAAGGCTTTCCACATGCCGACGAGCCCCGTTCCGCCGCCGGTCGGGTAGACAATCGCGCCCGGCACGCCGCCGAGTTCCTCGACGAGCTCGTAGCCCATCGTCTTCTTCCCTTCGATCCGATACGGTTCGCGCAACGTCGCGAGGTTGAACGCTCCGGTTTCGGCTGCGAAGGCGCTAGCGAGTCGTCCCGCATCGTCGATGAGCCCGTCGACGAGTTCGACCCGCGCCCCGTACGTGCGGCATTCTTCGATCAGGATCGCTGGTGTGTCGCGCGGCAGAAACACGGTCACCGGCATCTGCGCGCGCGCGCCGTACGCCGCGAGTGCGCCGCCGGCATTCCCCGCGCTCGGCGCGACTAGTGCCGGTGCGCCGAGTTTCTTCGCGCGCGTCACGGCGGCGGACATGCCGCGCGACTTGAACGAGCCCGTCGGATTGCGCGATTCGTCCTTGATGTAGAGCGGCACCGTCAGCGCCAGTTCGCGTTCCAGCCGCGCCGCGTGAACGAGCGGCGTGCCGCCTTCGCCGAGGGTGACGGGCTCCTCGCCGTCGTCGAGCGGCAGCGCTTCGCGATAGCGCCACATCGAGGGTGCGCGTGCGGCGACGGTCGCACGGTCGAGTGCGATGCCCGCGTAACGCACGAGCAGCGGCGCGCCATCGTGCGGGCAGACGGTTGCGAGGAGCGATGCGTCGAAGCGATGCGCGTCGTCGCGCGAGCAAGCCAAGTGATCGGGACGCATCAGGCCGGAAGGACCGTCACCATTCGCGCAAGTTCCAACGAAATCGCATGCGGCACGGAATCGACGCGCACCGTGAGCGGGCCTCCGAGCGGCGCTTTCTCGACCACGACGACATCGGCACCGGGCCGTAAGCCGATCTTTCCGAGATACCGCAACATTTCCGAGAGTTCTTCGGTCACGCCGTGAACCGTGGCGGAAGCGCCCGATTCGAGCTGCGCGAGCGGTACGCCGGGACGCTCGGGGTCGCTCAGATCGGTCGGCGGAATCGGATGCCCGTGCGGACAGACTTTCGGATCGCCGAGGACGGCGATCAGCCGCTCTTCGACGCGTGCTGAAATCGCATGTTCGAGGCGGCACGCCTCATCGTGAACCTCGTCCCAGGGCATGCCGAGCACTTGGGTCAACAAGCACTCCGCGAGGCGGTGGCGCCGCAGGACGCGAACCGCGACGCCGAGGCCGCTCTGCGTCAGCTTCGCTTCGCCGCGCGCCTTGTGCTCGACGTAGCCGTCGGCGCTGAGCTTCTTGAGCATCCCCGAGACCGAGGCTGCCGCGACGCCGAGTTCCGCCGCTAGTCCTGACGTGGTAACGCCCGGGCCCTCCCGCTCGAGACGATAGATCGCCTCGAGATATTCCTCGGTCGATTCCTCGAAATGCGTGTGTCCCGGCATAGCACCTTCAACCTTCGCTATCGGGGGTTCGTTTCCAGGCATTTCACGGCGGCGGCGAGTTCGGCGTGGAGCGCGCGCTTACGTTCGGGGGCGGCGAAGCTCGCGTCGATGGCGTTACGCGCGAAGCGGACGAGCCGTTCGCCGCCGCACAGCGCCGCGACGATCTCATACTCGCGCTCGAGCGTCGTCGAGAAAAGTTCGGGATCGTCGGCGTCGATCGTGCACACGACGCCACTGCGATCGAGCGCGTCGATCGGGTGGGGAGCGCCGGCCGGGACGGCACCGGTCAGCCGATTCGAGGTCGGACAGAGTTCGAGGGCGATGCGGCGCTCCGCGAGCAAGGCCACGACCGCAGGTTCTTCAAGGGCGCGGACGCCGTGCCCGATCCGTTCGGCCCCAAGCACCTCGATGGCAGTCCGGACGCTCGCCGGACCCGCCGCCTCGCCCGCGTGAGCGACGGCGTGCAAACCGCTCGCGCGCGCGAAGGCGAACGGTTCGGCGTACAGCTCGGGCGGAAAGTTTGCCTCGTCGCCGCCGAGGCCGATGCCGATAACGCCGAGATCCGCCTGGGCGAGCCGGACCGCCAGACGCGCCGTCTCGAAGGCGCGCTCGACCCCGAAATTGCGCGTCAGATCGCAGATCAGCGTGACTTCCAGGCCGGCGCTCGCGCGCGCGTCGTCGAGCGCGCTTCGAATCGCGGCCACGGTCTCCAGGACGTCGAGATCGCGGTGAAAGTACGTCCAGACCGACGGAGAGATGAAAATTTCGGCGTACCGCACGCGCTGTGCGACCGCGCCCGCCGCGTAGTCGCGCGCGAGCCGCGCGTAGTCTTCGGGTTGCTGCAGCGTCTTGCAGACTTGCGCGAAGGTGAGTAAAAAATCGCGGAACGTCGCGAAGGCGTAGGTCGCCTCCAAAGGCCCCGTCGCGCGGGCACTATCGACGCCCCGCTGCACGGCGAGTTCGCGAAAGGATTCGGCCCGCAACGTGCCTTCGAGATGGCAGTGGAGCTGCGTTTTGGGCAACGCCCGGACGAAATCGGAAACGGACACCGCGCGCCGGTGCTGGAGTGCCGCCGGCTTTTCCTGCGTTGACACATGCGCGCCGAGCAACGTATACTCCATCAGCGCCGCGGGGTGGAGCAGTCCGGTAGCTCGTCGGGCTCATAACCCGAAGGTCACAGGTTCAAATCCTGTCCCCGCAACCATCAAACCCAGCGAAAGCTGGGTTTTTTCATTGCCGCAAGCGAGTCGTCCGCAAATCGTCCGCTATTCGCAAGAAAATCGACGTTCACGATCGACACGCCAAGAC
>JAABUX010000248.1_pt1 | contig 91835 bp, 75 predicted proteins | sample 5561851 | NCBI WGS metagenome assembly JAABUX01 (sample SAMN10711883, study PRJNA513361) | rock metagenome | isolation source: Antarctica rocks | place: Antarctica: Victoria Land, Richard Nunatak red sandstone | collected 2016-01-03 | reverse complement strand
TCGTGTTGTCCTTGATGGATTTCCATCACGTCTCTAACGTCGCACGTCAACTTCGCCACTTCTCAGCTTCTCCTCGTGAGGCTCTCGCTTGGTTGCTACTTGCCCCAGACTTTTGAGAAGCCCTGGGGATACGATAATCGGACCCCTACGAAGCCCCGGCAAGGGGAAGTGTAAAGAAGATGCAGGTTCCTTTGTTGGGTGTACTTTCGGCACTTATGGTACCTTTGTGGGCGGTGATGATGGCTTTAACGATGGAGAGACCGAGACCACTACCACCCGTTGCACCTGTACGCGAACGGTCGGCACGGTAGAAGCGTTCAAAGATGTGTGGCAGGTCTCTGGCGTCGATTCCTATGCCTGTATCGTTGACCGACACACGGAGCATTTGCCCCTCTTGCTGGGCTGAGACGGTGATGCTACCACCTCTGGGGGTGTGCCGTCGCGCGTTGTCGAGCAGGTTGAATAGGACCTGTGTGATGCGGTCACTGTCCGCTAGCACAAGTGGGGTTGATGGCGCAATCTCGTTTGTGATGGTGATGCCTGCCTCCTCGCATTCCTGGGTGAGAACCGCGAGCGTTTCGTCAACCAGCGATGAAAGGTCGAGAGGTGCGAGATCGAGCTTGATCTGCCCCGACTCTAGCGAGGACATTTGTTGCATGTCGGCGACGAGGCGACGCAGACGTTGCACCTCGCGTCCGATGAGTTGCGCGGTCTCGTGGCGTTCCTCTGGCTTCGAGATAAGATCATCTGCCAGAGCCTCACTGAAACCCTGTACTGCTGTAAGCGGCGTAGCGAGATCATGCGCGATATTGGCGATGAGTTCGCGCCGCATCTGATCCTGCTGGCGTAGCTCGTTGACATCGGACTCGATGGTATCGGCCATCTCGTTAAAGGTGAGAGCAAGTTGGCCCATCTCATCCTGTGTCTTGGGAACGGCGACGCGCTCAGTATATTTGCCGCGCTTCATCTGCTCAGCCGCAATGGTCAATGCCTCGACGGGCCGGGTAAGTTGTCGCGCCATAAAGAGACTGAATAAGATCACGATGAGCGCAATACCAACACTACTTACAATCACTGCGATGTTCACATTGGTAAGAAATGGTGGCGGTGCGCCATTAGGATATTGCTCTGGTTGGGCAAGTAATAAAGCCCCGATTATTTGTCCACCTGTGCCCCCGTTATTGTATATTGGCACGCTTGCATAAACAAACGATATGGGTTGGTCGTGATCTTGATAATGGACGACAATCTGAACATGACCCTTTGGCTCTTGTCCTTTGAATGTTTGTGCAATCGCTTGTTTTATGATATCGCCAGTATTTCCTGGCAATACGTTGAGGGGGAATGATGACTGTCCGTGTGTGTCTGTTACAACTTCAATATTTAGGCTAAAGCGGCTTATACCTGATTCAGGACCGTTGAATGTGCCGTTCGAGGAATTATAACTTTGTGCCACTTGTTGGGCTTCGCCCAATGCTCTCTGCTGTAAATCATCTACTTGAGCGTTTGCGAAGTAACTCTGGATTGCGAGTAGCACTACAATGGCAAGGATGAAAATGGCACCTAGAGCGACTATGAGGTAGCTCAATACAAGCTTGACACGCAGACTCAGCGAGGAGCGGCGATGGTGTAGTTGCATGGCTCTCACCCCTATCTACGCTCTGCCTACAGCTTCGGTTGATGGCACAAATTTATAGCCCACGCCCCATACGGTCTGGATATAGTGCGGTGCATCTTGAATCGCTTCGAGCTTCTTGCGGAGTGTGCCGATATGCACATCGACGGTGCGCCCATCACCGAGATAGGTATAGCCCCACACTTGATTGAGCAGTGCTTCTCTTGTGAAGACGCGATCAGGGGCCGAGGCCAGCGTAACGAGTAGATCGAACTCTTTGACCGTGAGCGTCACCTGTTGCCCCTCGATGATAACACGACGTGCAGGAATGTTGATAATGAGGCTACCGAAGTGAAGCTCTTCGCCTTTTTTGGTGGCCGATCCTTCCGTGATTGACTCTTGCTCTTTCGATGAAGTTATCGTCGTTCTACGTAAAATGGCTCTGACGCGACTGACCAGTTCACGCGGACTGAACGGCTTGACGAGGTAGTCATCGGCACCCAGTTCTAAACCGGAGACGCGGTCTTCTTCGCCTTGCCGTGCCGTGACCATCAAAATGGGAGTGTTGGCCCATGCGCGGATACGGCGACACACCTCCATCCCATCGAGGGCGGGCAACATCAGGTCCAGAATAACCAGATCGGGATGTTCGCGTGCATGCAGTTCCAGGCCAGCGACGCCATCACTCGCGCTTAGTACGGTGTAGCCCGCCTGCTCTAAGTAGAGGCGCATCACCTGTATGATATTTGCTTCGTCTTCAATAACCAGTATCTTCATGTCAGTATTGTAGCAGGGATGTGTATAAAAAGTGGCATGAAATTGTAAAGTTTGTCTAAAACGTCGTTTTCAACAACCCTAGTTTCTCCATTGCGATATACGCAGCCGCAACCTGCCCTTGCACCAAGAACCGCCCAGAATGAATAAGTCCCAATAGTTCGGAGGGCGTGACGAGCGAGTTCTCGATCTCTTCGGCTGGGTCGAGCTTCTGCTCGCCTGTCTTGCGGACATCACGGGCGAGATACCACCAGATGCGCGTCACCGCACTAGTCGGATTAGCGATCATCTCGGTCAGTAGCTCGATCTTGTCAGGTTCGGCACTATAGCCGCTCTCCTCCATTAGCTCACGGTTTGCAGCTACTAGTGGGTCGTCCTCGCCTTCGTCGATACCACCAGCAGGAAACTCTAGCACATACTCACCGATACCGTGCTTATACTGGTTGTTGATGAGGAAGCGACCGTCTGTAGTGACAGGCACGATACCAACCCAACCACGATTTTCGATAATATAATAATCAGGAATTATCGTACCATTTGGTAGCAAAACGCTCTCTTCGCGAATCTTCAAATGTGTTGTATTCAGCACCTGTGAGGTGGATAGCACGCGCCATCCCTGTTCTGCTTGTGTCATCTATAATCCTTTAACTCGTTGTAATTAATGAGCATATCATGCACAGTGTAGCACAGGTTGCAGCCATCTGGAAAATAAATTTAGGCGATGGGCGGTCCCCTGCCCTCTTTCTTGCTGGTATAATGAAGAACATTCCACCGGATCAGTACAAACATATGAAAGAAGAGTTATTTCAATATATGGAACAGAGCAAAATAGTTTTTGATGAATTACAGGTATTATCTGCTGTCTATACAGAGGTAGAGCAACGTTTTACAGGCATAGACGATCTCGCACATGGCTGGGAACACGTCGGGCGCGTCTATACGTTAGCTCTCTCTATTGCAGGACGCGAGCAGGGGAATCGCTTTATCGTGGGCATGGCGGCATTGCTGCATGACTTAGGTCGTACCGCATCACGTAACGAGACAGGCCATCACGCTGACCTTTCCGTAACACTCGCCACTGATTTGATGCAAAGTCATAGGGTTCCACAGGCTCAACAGGAGGCGATTCTGCACGCGATAATCGCGCACAGTTTCAGTCGTGGAGTCGAGCCACACACACAGGAGGCGCGAATCGTGCGTGATGCCGACCGCTTAGATGGCTTAGGCGCAATCGGCATTCTACGCTGGGCTGTCACAGGTGCCGTGCGGCGCACACCAGAAACATGCTCTTATGATCCACAGGACCCCTTCGGGCAGCGGCACACGCTCGACGATCAGCACTACATGCTCGACCATTTCTACTCGAAATTGCTGAAATTGGAGGCAACGATGCTGACTGAGACTGGACGCGCCCTGGCACAGCAACGTACTGCATTCATGCGTAGCTATCTCGCGGAGTTCAAACGCGAACTGGAACTGTTGTAGGCTATGCTGCACGAACTACTTGCGGCATTCTTCGACCAGTACGCGGAGCTTGTAGCTGCGACTCGGTTTCTTTCCATAATTCCGCTCCCTGGACCACCGCACCGTTTCGATACAAACGATACTACAGGTATCGCGCATTTGAAGCTCGGTAGTGCCTATTTTCCATGGGTTGGCCTGTTGCTTGCAGCATTGCTCTACCTCGTACAAAGGTTTTTCAGCTTTGTGCAACTACCTTCTCTCGCGCTAGCGGCATTACTGGTAGTGGTGCTCGTGCTATTGACGGGCGGCTTACATCTCGACGGACTGATGGACTCGTGTGATGGCTTGCTGGGAGGACGCACACCCGAACGCCGTATGGGAATCATGCGCGATAGTCGCGTTGGCAGCTTCGGTGTACTCGGTGGGATTTGTGTGCTACTGCTCAAATTCGCGCTCTTCGCCAGCATGGAGCAACGTACCCTTATACTTGCCCTATTTATAATTCTACCCGGTGCGCGTTGGGCGATGGTGCTGGCATTGCGTATCTTTCCCTCAGCACGTACCACAGGCTTAGGTGTGACCTTTCGGCAAAGCGTCACAGTGCCGCGCCTCATAGTTGCTGGCACATCGTCACTCTTAATCGCGGTACTTGCCGGACATCTCGTGGGTGTACTTGCCTGGGGAACTGCAACACTTCTTGCTTATTTGCTCGGTCGCTGGATAACGCGCCTCATAGGTGGGTTGACAGGCGATAGCTACGGTGCGATAGAGGAAATCACCGAGGTTGTATTGTTGTTATTGCTCGTATGCATGCACAGGTTTTTATAAAGGGAAATTACTTCATGACCCAACAGCAACAATCCCCACGCCTTGTTCTTATATTAGGAGGTGCCAGAAGCGGTAAAAGTACCTTCACGGAACGTCTGGCCGCGACAAGCGAGAAACGCGTTGCATTTATCGCTACGGCCACTGCAAGCGACGAAGATATGCGCGACCGTATCGCACGACACAAGGCAGCACGTCCCGTCACATGGGTAACGATAGAGGAACCGCTCGATCTCGTAGCAGCAGTGACACAGGCAAGTAAAGAAGCCGACGTGATTTTGCTCGACTGTATGACGCTCTGGCTCTCGAATTGGATGGCACAACACAGTAGCACGGTTGAAGAAGACGATGTGCAACTGCAACATGCTTATAATGATGGAGTTCTTGCTGATATCGAAGCACTGCTTTCCGCTATTCGTTTCCTGGCACCTGGAAAAACTGTGCTTATTGTCACCAACGAGGTTGGCCTGGGTATCGTGCCAATGTATCCACTGAGTCGAGCATATCGCGATCTCCTTGGTTGGATAAACCAGCGCATCGCACAGGACGCGGACCGCGTATATCTTATGATTGCAGGACTAGCTGTGGACATCAAGCAACTTCAGGATAATACTATGCTCTAAATTACTTAAAGTGGAGCGAAAATTCAGCTATATACATAGCATAGCCTATTTATTCATATATTTATATATCTTTATCATTCTTAGTTTAGCGACAATAATTAAATTTATTTCATCAAAATAGAATGATATTAAAGAATTGTAACTTCCATCCAGAGGAAACATAGAGTATACTCACAATATTGATTCTATTTTTTTGTGGAATCTATGCTTTCCTCCTCTTGTTAATCGTAGGAATGATGTCGGGGGGCATTATTTTACTTACATTAGAAAGAATAGGTACTACATTTTTCGTGAAAGTGAGACCAAATCTTGATGAGCCTTTCTTCTCGTCGCTCAAAGATAAGTTCGCTCCTCTCGCTCGTTGTGCTTACCACCATCGTTGGTGCTTTTTTTGCCATTGGAGCAATCAAAGGCACTTCTGCCAAAGCCGCAAACGCAGCAGTGAGTTATAAAGGACAATTGACAACGGCTAAACGTATTGGTACTGTCAATGCTGCATCGCTTGTAAGAAGTAACGCAACCATAGGCAAGCATCTTGTCATGCCCTATCGCCTACATCCTGCATCCAACAGCAAGGCACGTGTTAGCAGTGTTGCACGTCCTAGTGTGAATAGTTCAAAAATTGCAGCCGGAACACTCAAGACAGGTTTCCAGGGTGTGAGTGCCATTAACAACAATGCGGCTGTTGGACAGGACCTTGAGCCACCAGATGAGGGCCTAGCAGCAAGCAACGGCTACGCAGTAAACTTTGTCAACCTGACAGGTGCTATTTACACCGCTAATGGCAAACGTGTCGCTGGACCTTTTCCGTTAGCAACCGCCGATGGAAGTGGCTTCTTTAATGAAAACCTGACCAACATTGTCAGCGATCCTCGCGCCTATTATGACTCCTCTAGCCATCTCTGGATTGCTCTGCTCTGGGTGGCATTGGCTGATGGGTCCACGTCACACGTTGATATATCTATCAACGCTGGTAATCCTGCCACGACAGCTTGGACGGAATATCGCTTCGACGTAAGCGATGCCAGTGCTGCTGGTTGCCCATGTCTACCTGACTTTACCATTCTTGGTACCGATCAGTACAACATTTACTTCGTACCAAATGAATTCCAGTTGCTCAATGGTAGTGGTTTCAACGGTTCGATCATCTACGCCGTTGCGAAATCTGACCTGATTGGTGGTGTGGCAACACCAAACGTTGCCAAGTTCTCGAACTTGAGCGTTGGTGGTACATTGGCCTATCACTTGCAGCCTGCCGCTTCTTATGGCTCTGCTAAGGCTGAATACTTCGCAAACTCAATTGATCCCAATAACGTCTATGGTAACTCTCTCGGCGTGTGGGCACTGACCAATCGCGATAAGATCGCCAGTGGCGTACTGCCAACACTCTCTGCCACCGTTGTCAACACAGAGACGTTTATCAATTCTACCACTGCTCAGACTCCTGTTGGTTTCAATTCGTTCTATGGACAACCAACATCGGGTCTCATTCAGACCGATGGCGATGCATTGCAAAACCTTCAGTATATCGGTGGGCACCTGTATACAACGTTAACTACCGCAGTCAACGTTCCAGGTGATACCTCTATCCGCGCCGGTATCGCATGGTTCGATATCACACCCAAGCTTTCTGGCAATGCGATCTCGGCTAGCACTTCCGTTGCGGACCAGGGATACATTGCGAAGCAAGGGCTGGAACTGCTCTACCCACAGATCGAACACGCAAAGAGCGGCACCACCGCTATCGCATTCTCGTTCACGGGACCAGGAACATATCCAAGCTCTGGTTACATTGTGCGTTCTAAGAGCGCAAAGAACTTTGGTGATATCAACGTAGCTGCCGCAGGTGCAGCACCTGACAACGGTTTCACTGCTGTTGGTGGTCCCGGTCGCTGGGGCGACTACTCCGCCGGACAGCTTGATGCTTCTGGTAATGCCATCTGGTTTGCGACTCAGTATATCGCTGGCAACGGCGATCAGTTTGCAAACTGGAGCAACTACATTTTTGAAGTTGCTGCATAAGCATGTGTAGTTAACGACGGGCGACCACAAGGGTCGCACCCTACTATACACGGACACATCTTGGTCCCATTTTATATAGTAAGGCGCGACCCTTGTGGTCGCCCGTCCGTTCCCGATATAGTAGGGTGCGACCCTTGTGGTCGCCCATATCCCCAACACGCCTGCCTCAACGTTTAAATCATCCCAGTATCGTTATCGTCATTATAGCGTTTGACAACACAAAGCATTCTCTCATATACTACTTAAACAACAGAATTCAATGTATTCTCACAGGGTGGCCTCGGCACAGTGTCGGGGCATAATAGGGAAGTCGGTGTAAGTCCGGCGCAGTCGCGCTACTGTAACTGGTGAGCAGCTTATCTATCGATTAATGTCACTGTCCGACAATGGATGGGAAGGCAAGATAGGCCGCGTTTGAAGCCAGGAGCCAGGAGACCTGCCCTGTGAGTTTTGCTCACGATCCTTCGCGGCATGAGGAACGTGTACCGAGACAAGGACATATATCCGCACATACTCCTAATATGTGCCGTCTTCCGGTGACTCTCCATCAGACGCAAGGTGGGCATGAAAGCATTTCTGCAGGAGGTAATGCTGGATGAACACTCATGTCATCAATTCTAACCGTAGGTCATCAAGGCAAAACAACTCTAGTCGCATGGATCCCAACACATTTGCGAAACGGGACATTAAGGGATATGACAGGGGCAAGCCCTGTCACTACTATACAAAGGGTGTGACAAGCCACGTAGTGGCGCGACATATAGTAGTGACAGGGCTTGCCCCTGTCATGTTCTCTCTTGTACTATGTTCTCTTCTTTTCTTGCTGGCAGCGTGTGGTCAGCAGGGAGCCACAACGGGCGGTTCGTCAACACAGGCTACGCCAACAGCGGCACCTGCTCTTGATGCCTATGGCACACCGATTGTCTTTCCCACAAAGGCACCCCAGCACATTGTTTCGCTTGTGCCGAGTACCAGCGAAATCCTCGGCGCGTTACATCTCGATTCGCGCGTCGTCGGTGTTGACTACTACACCAACTATCCCGCGAGTCTGGCCGCGCTACCCAAGATTTCAAGTGTCGCTGGCAAGTTCAACATCGAGCAGATCGTCAAGTTGAAGCCCGACCTTGTATTGAGCTATGGCGGTGAGACGAAGCAGTATGATACGCAACTCAAGCAGCTTGGTATGAATGTTGTTGATCTGCAACTCACTAATCTGACACAGACGTTGCAGGCAATCACGCTTGTAGGACGCCTCACCTTCGCACAGGATGCGGCGAATACGCTTGTCAAGCAGATGCAACAGCAGATTGACCAGACCAAAGCTGCGGTAAAAGGTACGACCACAACACCGATTATGTTAGAGGTTGACGATACTACCCCTGGCAAACCATTTGTCTTTGGCGGTACTTCCTTTGGTGACGAACTGACGCAGGACGCAGGTGCCAGCAACATCTTTCATAACAACACGAGCAACGGCGGCTATCCACAGGTGACGGACGAGGCCGTTATCAGCGCGAATCCACAGTACATCATTCTCACCGAGGACCCGGCCTACGGTGGCAATGCCAGTGCCGTCTACAAACGTCCCAACTGGGGTAATATCGCAGCCGTCAAGAATCACGAAGTGTATCACGTCAACGTCGATATCATGCAGCGACCGGGACCACGTATCGTCGAAGGGCTACGCTGTGTAGCACAGATTGTACATCCCGACAAATTTAGCGGAGCATTGCCCGCTTATTGTTCGGCAACAGTGTAATGTTTTTATAGGATGTATTGATAGTTGTAGGGGCCATAATTTATTACGCCCTTGTCCCAATAGTCAACAGGACGAGGGCGTAATAAATTATGGCCCCTACGGTTTGAGATACCAGTCGGTTGTTGTAATGCCGCCATAACTCACGGTTTTTTTGATAACGCCACCAGGATTGGAGAAACCAACGATAGGCCGACCCTGCTCTGCCAATAAAAGACTATCATGCCAGATGGGGGCGGCACCATCGACACCCGTCACATTGACCATCGCCGAGTTATCATTGTTGCCTGCCCAGACGCCCATAACGTAATCACTGGTATAGCCAACGGTCCAGTTATCGCGGAAATCTGTTGAGGTTCCTGTCTTCGCGGCTGCTGGACGAATGGTGCCAGGCTTGCCGAGATAGCACTGCGTATCTGTGCTGCTGTGCAGGTCAAGGGCACTACACTTGCCGAACTCGTAGGTGCGCGATGAGTTATCACTCAACACATTGGTTATCAGGAACGCGGTCTGTTTCGAGATGACGCGTTTACCTGTAGGCTGTACATGAAGAATAACGTGCCCTTGTATGTCCGTAACTGTGTTGATAGCATGGGGGGCGACATGCACACCACTATTCGCAAACACACCATAGGCGGAGGTTTCGTCGAGCAGATGCACACCAAGACTACCAAGCACGATAGTATAGTTCGGCGTCCCTTGATAGCTATTGATACCCATAACCTGGGCTGTGTGTAGTGACTCGTCAACGCCTGTTTTCATCACCAGTTTGACGGCTGGAATGTTGAATGAGTTTTGCAGGGCATAACGATACGTAATTAGGCCGTGATAGCGCAGGTCGTAGTTATGCGGCACATAAGCAGGAAGACCACAACACATTTGCACCGAAAGAGGTCCGTCCAATACTGGATCGCCAGGGCTGACACCGTGCGAGAAAGCGGTGGCGTAGATGAAAGGCTTGAACGAAGAGCCGGGCTGACGATAGCCTTGTGAGGCCACGTCGAAGGCTCCTGTACGTGGATCATTCGGGTTGATGTTGCCCAGCAGGACGCGAATATCGCCATTGTGATAGTCGATAAGTACCTCAGCCGCGTTCGACATGTTATGTGCCTTTGCAAGCGCGGCAATGTGGCCCTGTGCGATCTTCAAGACTTTGTCCTGTAACGGCAGGTCAAGCGTGGTCGAGACAACAAGGCCAGCACGCGAGAGGTCGGGAATTTTGACATGCAGCTCTTGCGCTAATTCGTTGAGGGCGTAACGCACGAAGTGCAGTGCGAGTGTGTTTTGAATCATACCATGGTGCAAAAAGTTCGCCTGTTGCGTTTCGAGTAATGCTGACTCTTCCTGATCGTGTGTGATATAGCCTTGTGCATACATCTGTTGCAACACTTCTTGTATGCGCTGATGGGCTGCAACAGGATGTAGGTAAGGATCACGGCCAATTGGTGCGCTGGGAATACCTGCAAGCATCGCTGCCTGTGCAATATCGAGTTGTGAGGCTGCAGTTGCCTGTGGTGTATCATGCAGATTGAAGTAGGTAAACGCGGCTGCATCGGCTCCATACGCTTGCTCACCATAGTAGGTCGTGTTAAGATACATTGAGAGTATCTGCTCTTTTGTGTATTGGCGCGACACGGCAGGCGCAAGAATAATTTCTTGTAGTTTACGTATCACAGTCTCCTGGTTGCCGACAATTGCGTTCTTAATCACCTGCTGCGTGATTGTGCTACCACCGGAAACGACGTGCCCCTTCGTGAGATCGGAAAGAGTAGCACGTACAATACCTGTGATGTCGTAACCAGGATTTGTGTAGAAGTATTGGTCCTCAATGGCGATTTCAGCATGAGCGAGATTCGGAGAAATTTTTGCGAGTGGCACCGATGTTTGTAAGCCCTGATCAATTGCCTGATAGAGCGTGGTGCCGTGCGAGTCATACATTTTCAGGCTATCTTGTGGCAGGATGTCGTCGAGAGTCGTTACCTGCTGTTGATAGCGTTGTTGCGTCGCGCCAACAACGGCAGTAAACGCTACCAGCACAGAGGCCATGATAAGAATAAAGATGAGAGACCCAAATGCTAAGGGCAACATAGCCCATTTCGTCGTCATGTTATCTAGTGCAGCATAGCGTTGATTGCTATGGCGCAAATATTTGCGCTTGATATGACGTTTGGTGCGCCATCCTGTCGGATTCGTTTGTCGATGTGGAACGGTATAGTATACTCCACGTTCAGGGTGTCCAGGTTGAGCGTTGAGCCTCTGGGCCGCCGCTGCACGACTATGAGTAGGAAGCTGAGCAACTGGGCGTGCCTCTGTAAACTCACCACTACTTATGCTCGCTTGAGAAGATTTCTGTAGGCTTGAAGATGCTTGTGTTGGTCGTAATGGTCCCGTCTGTTGCTGATCCGTCTGCATGGTCCGCCTCTTTCCTGGATGGGCAACGTATACATTATATTTGTATATCTATGTACCCTAACGCACCCTATCCCCATATACACGGCAAAAAGGAGAGGGTAGTAGTTCCACAGATTTGTCTGGAATGAATATATACTATAAAAGTTACGAAGTAATCATTTGCTTAAAAAACAGCTACAATACTTTATTACCTATACGACATATCAATACAGCCAGATTACCATAGACACAATTTTACGAAATTATGCGCTCGTTTAGCACAAAGGTTTTCAGGTCGTTTCAAACAAGTCCTCTCCTCATGTTGTAACGATATGAACATTGCTATGGTAACGAACAGCCGTATACATCCATATCAATCAATACTTGAAAGAGGTCTACTAAAATAGTATTATCTTCGTTCAGCGGGACTTTGATGTTGGGCCTGTGGTTCGGCTGTATCTTCGTAAACAGAAGGTTTTAAGACGCCAATATAGGGCAGATTACGGTAGTGCTGTGCATAGTCAAGACCATAACCAACCACAAATTTGTCTGGAATGGTGAAACCAGTGTAGTCGATGGTCACAGCTTTGACGCGTTCGCGTTCTTTGTCGAGTAGAGTGCAGATACGCAGACTTAACGGGTTGCGCCTATTGAGCAAGTCGATGAGGTAGCTGAGCGTGAGGCCGCTATCAATAATATCTTCGATGATAAGCACATGCTTCTGGTTGATTGGTCCCTCAAGGTCTTTGACGATACGTACAATGCCGCTTGAGTGCGTACTGGCTCCATAGCTTGCCACCGCCATATAGTCGATTTCTAGCCGTAGATCAATCGAGCGTGAGAGGTCGGCAATAAAAGGCACAGCTCCTTTGAGCGTTCCCAGGAGTAACAAGGTCTGTCCCATGTAGTATTGCGTAATCAACCTTCCTAGTTCAGCTACTTTTGCGTCTATCTGTTCTTCTGTGATAAGAATTTCCTGAATATCGTCGTGCATCTACCTCTTCTCCTGTGAAAATGTCTGCAACAACTGTAAACACACAATATGTTGTGTATGTTCGGTTAGGCGGGAACAGGCATCAATACATACACCAGCGAGCCAGAGCGGATGACCCTGTGCATTGAAAAAAATAGGCAATATACTCCGTTGGATACGCGGTATATGTTTGTCTATAAGAATGTCTTGTATTTTCTTTTTGTGTGTCATCCCTAACGGTTGTAGCACATCACCAGGACGACGAGTACGTATAGATAGGAAAGAACCTACCTGTGCGGCATCAAGATAGACTCTATGCGTCGTCGCAGGTAATAGCCGCCATACCTCCTGCCAATCGCTTTGTTGTAGAGAAGTTCTTACATGTTGTGTTATTTCTTCCGAAAGCAACTCAACAACAGCAGTCCAGGGTGTTCCTTGCAGTATAACACTACCGGGGACGCTTAGTACAATCTTATCGTGTATACTTTGCACGACATTGGAGCGTGTTGTCACTCTATCGTGGTGCTGAAATGTAAGTGTATCGTTGGTACGCTTTACTATAAGCGCATGCGGCAGGTCAAGTACGATATCTCGCTGTACAATTTCGCGTTGCATAAGCTGCTCTATAAGCAGATAGTGGCGCAATTCCAGAGGTGATTGACCATCGCTTATACTACCTGTCACCTGGCGTAGCAAGTGTCTTTGAATGCTGAGCGATAATGCTCGTAAAGGGAATAATGCCAGCACAACATGCGTAGTGTCTGCGATAAGCACCACAGCAGACTCCGCCTGCTGCACCTGTTCCTGAATCCACTCTGCATCGACGCGCATTACCTCGGCACTACGTAGCAGTGTAGCTCGAAAATCCGCGTTCATGGACTCGATAAGCGGCAAAAGGTCGTGACGAATGCGGTTGCGATAGAAACGGGTATCATTATTGCTGGCATCCTCTATTGGTATCAGACCATGCTGCTCACAATAAACTAACGTTTCAGCATGAGTCACGCTAAGCAAGGGGCGAATAACATCGTGCTGACGTGGCTGCAAACCAATCATACTGGCGGTACCACCACCGCGTATCCAGTGCAGTAGCAGCGTCTCCACCTGATCGTCCTGGTGATGTGCGATAGCAATAGGTTGCCCCTGCGCGACCTTACGCAAAAAGCGGTAACGAGCCGTGCGGCCTGCATCTTCAAGTGAACGGTGTTCTTGTTGTGCAAGTGCTGGAACACCGCTTGTGCCAATGGTATAAGGTAGCCCCCATGACTCCGCTAGCCGTGCGACAAGTATCGCCTCTTGCTCGCTTGCATCTCCGCGTAACTGATGATTAAGATGGGCGACATGCAACTGTAGTTCTGGATAGCGTTTTCCTGCACCACAGAGCGTATGCAGCAGGTGTAGAAGACATAGCGAATCGGCCCCACCTGAGAAGGCGACAATAACGGTGCCGCTTGTCGGTAGCAGGCCATGTTGCTCGATATAGGCAATGACTCGCTCTCGCATGTTTGCGTCCAAACGTCTCTTATGATACGATAAAGACAATTATAGCACCACAACTTATCTTATTGTAGGGACCGGATTATGGATATTGGAAAATAAATACGGATACGTCCGTAGGGGCCTTAATTCATTACGCCCTCGTCGCCATTCACGTCTGGGGCAGGGCGTAATGAATTAAGGCCCCTACCCTACACCATTCATGCATAGTATCCAGATCATTTGTTTACATCCATTATCACGTCTTTGTGGCATTTCAGTATAGTGCAAGGGACATAAGAGCAATGGCACTTCGTAAAGTAATTACAACAGAAAATCCAATTCTGCGCCAGAAGGCGAAGAAGATTCATCGGTTCGACCCCTCACTACAACGGCTGGTCGATGATATGTTCGAGACCATGCATGCCTCGAACGGTGTTGGTCTTGCGGCACCACAGATCGCACAATCCATTCGCGTCTTCGTGGCAGAATATGAGGACCCGGAAGAGGGAGGGCATCGCAAGGTTGTCGTGTTCAATCCAGAAATTGTCAAGGCCGAGGGTGAGGCTTTCGGCTCGGAAGGGTGCCTGAGTATTCCGGGATACGTCGGTGATAACATCCGACGTGCTACAAAAATACTCGTAAAGGGGCAAGATGTGAAGGGAAAAGCGATACGCGTACCCGCCGAAGGCTGGTTTGCACGTATTCTTCAGCATGAGATTGATCACCTGGACGGTGTACTCTTCCTTGATCGCCTCGAACGCCCCGAAGACTTGCGCGAAATCAACGCGGAAGAAGAGGTTGAAGAGGAGATAGCAGGCGTCATAGAGTAATTATTATAATATAGAAAAATGTCTAACGTGTGCATGCGGCTCGCGAGCCGCATGCACACGTTAGACATTTTTCTATACAACTACATTTTTTGTTGTTTACGAAGCATGATAATAGATTGTTTACCGAGTGCTGGTTCACAGGCTACACAGACATAAAAACCCTCTTCGCGATAGCACAGCTCGTTAACCGAAAAGTACAGGTAGCAAATGCCACACCGTGTGGCGTCGGGTTGACTTGCAACCTGTCGGTCACGCTCGAACAGTTCGCGCAGTGACTGTATGAGGTACTCAAATGCGTAAGAACTACTGGTTGTATGCTCTGTTCCGGTAGGCGTTGCTCCTAGTGTGGGTAAGGCACCAGTAACATTGCTTGCTCGCATCTCTCGACGGCTGACAAACGAATTACCATTATTGCTCGGTGTATCGCCACTCTTAGCATCGGGTGTATATTCACTACTCAAGGTAAAAAATCTCCACAATAATATGGTTCGGGATGGCCTGCTTTCTGCCTCAACCATTATACCCCCTGCGGTTATGTAAAGCAAGCGATGATACTTATCCAGGTGGAGTAGCGCGTGATATACTTCAGAAAAACATACATTTACCAAAGGGAACCCCAACATGACACTTTTACAAGGACTACTACTATTTTTGACGGCAATACTTGGCGGCACACTCAATTCTGTGGCGGGTGGTGGCAGTTTCTTTACCTTTCCAATGCTGATATTTACTGGCGTTGAGTCCATTACCGCGAACGCGACCAGCACTGTAGCCCTCTGGCCCGGCTCCGTTGCCAGCATTGGCGCATACCGTCGTGAGCTTGCGGAGCAGCAACGTGGCTTTCTCTTTCTGCTCATCGGCACCAGTCTCATCGGTGGTGTGCTTGGTGCGCTACTTTTATTGCACACACCACAATCGACATTTGTAAATCTCATCCCATACTTATTGTTGGGTGCAACCGTACTTTTTGCTGTGAGTCCCTATATCACAGCGCGATTACGTGTTCGTACTATCGAGAAGACAACCCGTGTCTCCACCACTACACTTATCGTTATTGCCATCGCACAGTTCATTATCGCCATTTACGGCGGCTACTTCGGTGGTGGCATCGGTATCCTCATGCTGGCATCGCTCGCCTTTATGGGCATGGATGACATTCACAAAATGAATGCCGTCAAAGCGGTCCTGACAACGGCCATCAACGGTGCGGGTGTCGTTACCTTTATCATCGCAGGTGCCGTGTTGTGGCCCCAGGCACTTTTAATGATCGTTGGAGCCGTTATCGGTGGCTATGGCGGTGCGTATTACGCTCGCAAAATCGAGCAGAAGTGGGTGCGCCTCTTCGTCGTTATCACAGGCATAGTGCTGACCATCTACTTTTTCGTGCATCACTAGATATGTTGACGTAGATGTGGGCTAAGCTGCGTTGTGATTGCCATTACAACTTGCGGAACAAACAAAATCAGTACAGTATATATGGGACCGACGAATTGCAATAATAGTCCCGTTACCAGTAGCCCTAGCATCTGACTACCAAAAAGCGACATGCGAAAGATGCTATTGACGCGCCCCTGCAAAGAGTCGGGAATGTATGCAAGTCGATAGCCGTATTGTGTCGCAGTATGAATGGGAACGATGATAAAACTCGCCGCCGTAACAATGGCGAGTATAAGTGGATTAGGCGCAATCAGAAAGCACAGCCATGTAATCACCCAGATCCACGTTGCCCCGATGAGGCGGTACTCAAAGCTAAAACGGCGCGTCAAGGGGCCTACCATGAATGCCCCAACAATACTGCCCAATCCACCAGCCGCGAAGATGAGGCCAATCGCAATCTTCGAGGCATGTTGCCCTTGTGCGAATACCAGCACAACCAGTGTATAGCCAATACAACAAAAATTTAATACACTATTCAACAACGCAAGAAAGCGGAGAACTGGGCGGTGCCATAGCCAGTCTATCCCCTCTTTAATCTCGCGCCACAACTCCTGCGTGGTAACGGGACGCTCCTCTTGAAATTGCTGTCTGATGAAGAGTAGCGAAACTATAGATGCTGTATACGAAAGCGCATCGGCCAGAAAAGGAACAATATTTCCTAGTGTGTATAAAATGCCACTGAGGGCAGGGCCAAGCAGTCCAAGTACAGAATCTATTACCATTGATTGGGCAAGGGCGTCAGGTAGTTGTTCTTGAGGGACAACATGAGGCAGAGATGCCATCTCCGCCAGCCCAAAGAAAATGAACAATGTTCCCTCGATGAACGAGACAAGGAAAAGCTGTATCCCTGTTAACCACCCGAATGTATACGCAACTGGAATGCTACCGAGCGCAAGGGCGCGTCCAATATCGCAGACAATCATGACACGTTTGCGATTCCAACGGTCAACTAATGCGCCCGCGACAAGGCCAAAGAAGAGATAGGGCAAGAGCCGTGTTGCGGCAATTACACCAGCTAAGAATGGTGAATGCGTTACAGAGAGAATAAGCCACGGAAAGGCTAGTAGTGAGATTTCCGAACCAGCATTCGAGACCGCCTGTCCACTCCACAACAATAAAAAATCACGGTTACGCCAGAGCGAATGCTTTTGTAGCAAAGCCATAGCAAATGTTACTCCTCACCTGCGCCAAACAAGATACTCTATGTGAATGCTTGTAACAAAGGTTAAGAAGGCACACTGTTCATAGGAGAAAGCGACTCATGAGGCAGATGTAGCGCAGAGAAAAACTGCACAATGTCGTTCAGCACAATGAAGAGCGTGCCTTGCGACATACGTCGAGGGGTAAAGGAAGGAATTTAGGCCAAATTCTGCCATATAAGCCCGGCGTATGCGCTTATATGGCAGGAACCGCCATTTGTATCTGGCTCATGGTGATAAACCATTCGGAACAACGCCCGACATGGTGCATGAATTTCTTTCTCATGACTGCAATGGTAACATTTATGCATGTATGCGGTCAAGGTAGGGACCGTTATTCATAACGCCCTCTTCTTAATTGTCAACGGGGACGAGGGCGTTATGAATAACGGCCCCTACATGTCACATGTGGCTATTTCACGGTGATCGTTAAAGGAATCTCCGCGATATAGAAGGGACACATCTGCCTCGGTTTACAAATGGCTTGCGAGGTAAAATGTATGTTGGTAGTGCCAGCGGATTTGGCGACGAAACGCCAGATGCATACGCTATCGCTCTTCCACGCATAGCCGGAAGGTTGCTGAATTGCCAGGTTGCCCTGTGAGGTGGTCGGGCCAGACCACTTGTGACCAAAGGGTAGACGAATCTCTATCACATCACCCACATGAGCCGTCGTCGATGTATTCGCTGAAAGTTGCTTCACCACCACATTTGCGGCAGAAGGAGCCGTGTTCACGACTAGATCACTAGGGCAACCATATGCAGTCCCATAACCCTTGACTGCCGTAGGGGACGTTTGAACAGGAGGTGTACTGCCGCCATTGCTGCTACCTGTACTACTAGCAGAACCCACATTTGAGCCACAAGCGGCGACAATATAAGTTAAGAGTAGCAGCGTAAACGCCAGGATAGGCGATGGAAAGTAACGCTTGATAGTTGTTATAGGTTGAATACTACGCATCAGTATGTATACTCCTTTGACAAGTGTATGTTGGATATATCATGATTCATTCTCTTATCAAGACGTTTCCTTGCGCTAAAAAGTTCCCGACTCACCAGCATGGATAAATTCATAGATGACAAGCACAGAAACTACCTATATTTTAGCGTTGTAACAATCTTGATCGCCAGCACCTGTAATAACAGGCAAAAGATAGTTTAGAAGAGAGAAAATACAACAAGAGGTTTGCGCTAGCGCAAACCTCTTGTTGTATTTTCTCTCTTCTAAATACCCATAATCTTATAAATATAGTTTTGTGTCTCAGCAGGTTCACAGCTCAGCCAGCCAGCACCGCAGCTTGCAACAGCATTATCGACGCTACCACCACCGGCATTGTAGGCAGCGAGGGCCTTAGCATAGTCGCCTTTGTACTGTATAGCATAGGATGCCATCAGTCGCGCAGCACCACTCAACGCTTGTGCCGGATCGTAGGGATTGATGCCAAGTCCGGCGGCAGTACTCGGCTCGAATTGAGCGATACCTATTGCTCCTGCAGGTGAAGCTGCATTGGGATCGAAGCCGCTTTCTGCATAGATTTGGCGCACGAAATAGTCGGGTGGAATGCCTGCATCGAGTGCATCCTGCCGTGCTAGCGCGACATATTGACTGGTAGGAAGCGTAATTGCGGGTGGATTGCCTGCGACGGTTGCAATTGGTGGAACTGTGATCTGAGGATTTTGCCCTGCGGTAGTATCGGTATGAGCCAGGATGTTCCAGTCTTGCTTCTGCGTATCTGCCCATTTCGCCACACCGCTGAAGATTTGAAATGTACTCTGCCCACCATCAAGGGGTGCCAGGGTCAGCATCGTCAGAATCATCACAAATAGGACCGTGCCAATAGCGATGCCATGCCGTGTACGCTTACGCATGCGGCGCGCAGGCATCTGCATTCCTTGAGCCTCTGGTAACAAGCGTGTACGTTTGTTGCCACCGGGGATAATAATTAGTTGGTCTGTCTTCTTAGGAGTGAGCGTGATAGTATTCTGTAGTCCCATAATCAGCGATTGTGTTGTAGAAGTATTTGACGGTTGGGACACCGGAGTAAGTTCATCAGTTATCATCAGGCGTTGTGTACTGCCAATTGTTTGAGCAACGCCAGCATTATTTCCAGTATAAGGGGTAAATGGCCCTCTATGATTAGCAGGAACAAATGGTACTGTAGTTGGTGCCAGGGAAGCAAAGGATGCTTCTGGTAACTGCTCTTCCTTCGTAGCAACTGCAACGTCGCGCTCGAACGATGGAAGAGAACGGAACTGTGGCATTGGCCTACCTCATAACGACGCTACATGAGACATTAAAATCACGTACTTTTCAGTGAGTCTACTAAAGTAAACGGGTCACGTCAATTTTCGGGAGACTAGCATACCAAAAGTAATGTAGTAGTGCTGTTAAAGAAAATACTGTGGCAATGGAAAGAAACCAACGGGCGACCACAAGGGTCGCCCGTTCCCAAGTTTAATTTTTAAAGAGTACATCACAGACCCCTACAGGAGACGGATTAGCCCATTGACCACCATCGCCATCACAGCACCAAACAGTGTTGCCAGGAAATTCACGGCATCGTTATTCATCCAGGAGATACCGCGCAGAGGCACGGTTGTTGTGCTGCAATTATGAACGTGTCGCTCCGTCTCCCTTTTGCAGGTGGGACAGTAGTACATCGCCTGCACCGTCGCACCGAGGTAGCTGTCGCAGAGACTTCCCACAACGCCACTTAGCAACGCAATAATTGAGAGCTTGCTATAGCGTTGTCTGCGTAGGAGAGCATAAAAAAGTCCGAGCGAAGTTGCACCCAGTGCCGCGACGCCTGTACCCAGTGGAGTGATACCGCCGGAGGTGCCAGGGGTAGTGAGCTTACCGGTGGTGATAAGACGAGGTGATTGTGTGTTGAGTGTGCCTATCTCTGTGGCCCATGTATCGGCGGTCGCGGTGGCAAACGCCCCAATAAAACCTGCCTCACATGCATCGCGAACGGTATGTGATGTACTCAGCCCATAGCCAAGCGTTAGAAGAGTTGCAACGCCTCCGTTTGCTGCAACTTGCCATATGTCCCGTTCGGACCCTTTGCTGAATTTATCTTCGGCAACGGCGGCTTTGTCACGCTCCCGAAAATGCGAGAGCAAGCTTGACGATACAAAAAAGAAGATGAGTGATAGGCCCCATGCCCATCCACCCACACCAACGGTGGTGGTACCTGTAAGAATCGCTCCCACTACGCCACTACGATTGAGTGAGCGTCTACGGTAAGCAAGCAACCCAATACTACTACTCAAGAGCAATCCAAGTAGTGTACGTTGTATACTTTTTGGGAGCAATGTTGTTATTAGAGACGACGATAGATGAGCCATAAAAACGATACCTCATGCATAGCTTGTTACAGAACAATAGCAATAATAGTTCTATCTTAAAGAGGATACGTCAGAGATGCAAGAAATACCGTTTAGCTTAGTAAGACGTATTCCTTGTCGAACTGCCAATCGCTGATCGCCTCGATCTCTATATAGAGGTGGGGATGAAGTGGGTCGATGTGCTTGCTCAGGTGAATATCTACCACGCGATTATCGTTTAGTCCAAGAGCATCACAGATAGCGTCCTGAGTAATTTTGAGGCCACCATCGAGGTCTCTCTTCAAAGGGGTTGCAAAGTAGAAATCGAGGGAGAGAGCCAGGTAGTGCAGGCTAAAGGATTTGCGTAGTTCATCATGCACTATTCCTTGCCGTTCAAGCGTGCGAAACGTATCGTGTACCTGTTGCTTGAAGCGGCGTGCGACTACCGTACTTACACGGTGTCCATCGACTGTGGCATACTGCTCGTTAATGCTAGGCGGGAGGGGAAGTGTGAGACGCAATGTGGCGGGAGGTCTTTTGGCTCCCTGGCTTCGGGTGGTATCCTGGCCCTGCTCATTCATGGATAACTCCTGCGCTCTCGGCAAATAGTACTTTTTGGCAATCTCCATTGCCCATATTGTATCATATCAACATGTTTTAGCGTGTAGGTAGTGATGTTGTCAAGCTGAAAGAAGAGTGATACACTCTTTGCTATCCAGACTGTTCGCCCAAGGCAGTCTCATTAAGAATATCTGCTAGAAGTCGAGAATCGGCGGAAGCGAGGAGCAAACGTGATTAGGTGTAATAACTGTGGGACAACGAATCCTGATACAAGAACAAATTGTCAGAATTGTATGGCACCATTGCCTGTTTCCGCAGGTAGAGGCGAGAATAGCCCGACCACGCGCACAAATATGCAGGACCAGCCAGCATTGCCTGCATGGTTGGAGTCGTTGCGTGCAGGTGACCATCCAGCGGTATCGCCCAAACATTTCTCGGCTGAAGACATGGCAGAGGAGGGAAAGGTACCAGATTGGATGCAGCTAGATCGCTCTTCGCGCGACCAGGGCAATTCTAATCCCTATCCAGCAATGCGTTCTGCGTCCACTGCGGCGCCAAATACAGATGAGACTGTCATACCGGAAAGAAATATTTCTGCGAACTCACTGATTGATGCCAATTCGCTCCCTTCCTGGATGCAACCAGAAAAGCCACAGGCTCCACAGCAGAATATTGCCGCGTCAAGTCTCATTCAACCAGAATATATGCCTGATTGGATGAAGTCGATGCAACCTTCGCAGGGCCAGCCATCATCACCTATGCCACAGCAAAGACCAGCAGCCACGCAACCACCGACGCAGGGTTTCTCGGCACAGCAACTTATCGATCCACAATCACTACCAACATGGATGCAGCAGGAGAGTGGACAGAACGTTACGCCACCTATGCAGCAGGCACCAGCGCAGCCCTACAACAGTTCAAGCAACCAGGGAGGCTTTTCGGCCTCATCACTCCTTGACATGAATGCGATGCCATCCTGGATGCGCGAGGAACAAGGGCAAAATTCGCCGACGGTACAACAGGGCCAGCAACCAACATGGCAAACACCACCGCAATCACCAATGCCACAAAGAGGATATAAGCAAGCCTGGCAAGTTCCACAACAGGGATCATGGCAAACGCCACCGCAACAACAGCAACCAGCCTATCCACCTGTTTCGCCACCTACTAATAACATAATGCCCACGCAACAAGGTCCGGGCGGAACACTCTCAATGGGATCGCTCATCGACGTGAATGCGCTCCCCGAATGGTTACGTTCAGGGGCAGAAACACAACAACAGGGACAAACGCTACCGCAAGAACAGACGGGCAACCAGCAACGTTATACAGGGCCAAACAACTATGGTTCACAGCAACGTATAGACAATGTACGAGTTCCCAGCCGTCCACGCGGTGAAATTGGCACAAACGAAGGGAGCGAGGTTGCGGCAAACGTCTTTGCCTCCATGCTTGGTGTTGCCTCAAACGCACCACAGTACCCCAATCAACAGCCAAGCAACCCAGCGTTTGGCGGACAACAAGGTAATATGATGCCTTCACAACAAGCATCAGGGATGCAGGAAGTGCAACGCTACTCGACAAGTCCAGCAGGACCACAAAACTATGGACAACAGACGGGATATCCAAACGGGATGCCAGCGGGACAGCCTATGTATTCTGGCACTCCTGGCCCCATGCTTCCACCATCAAATCAAGGGATGGCGCAACAACGGTCGGCACAAGACAACAACGAGAAAACGCAGAAAAAGGGTGGCATTTTCGAGGCTATCCGCAATTTCTTTTTCCGCTAGTAAGTACAGGCAAAAAACAGCCAAAGGACAGTGAAGATGTATACGCAACCTCACCCGGAGGGAGGGCAGGAGCAAGATATCCCAGACGCACAAACACAACAACACAACATGGCTTCTGCTAATTCATTACTGGTTGCTGACTGCGGTGCTATCTTCACCAAAGTCTCGCTTTTCGGGCTTGTTGAAGGCCAGTACCGTCTTATGGCACGCGGCGAGGCTCCTACAACGGCACTGCCACCGCAGAGCGACATTACACAAGGTATTATACAAGCGAGCACTATCATCGAGCAGATTACCGGGCGCCAATTCTTTTCGCAGGGTCAACTCATCACACCAGAGGAAGAGAGTGGAGATGGCGTTGACGCTCTCATTGCAACAATCAGTGCAGGTGGTCCAATGCAACTGGTCGTGCTAGGTGCGGTCAACGCACCGTTAGAAGCATTAGCGGAACAAGCAGTTTCAGGCTTGTACGCAGAGATACATGCGATTCCATCACCGTCATTTGTCGCGGCAGCATCAACCACACCTGTCTCGGTCGGCACAGCGGGACAAGCGCAAAATGCAAATGGGTGGACACAGGAACGACTCGCGCTAGAGTGGGAGCGGCAAATGGGACATATGCGTGAAATCAAGCCACATGCCGCGCTGATAGTCGGCATGGCGGATGGTCCTGCCGGTCCCATTCCCTTACAAGAGGCGTGTCAGCTACTGGGCAATGCTGCGAAAGAGCGTGAGGGGCAACATGATCTTCGTGCTGATGGCAATGATACAGGGTGCGCCGTGTTATATGCAGGTGCCCCACAATACATAGAGGCGGTCCGTCGTATGCTGTACGGCGTCGCGGATGTGACACGCGTCGATTCGCTCGTCTCACAAGAGCAGCTAAGTTCTATCAGCATCGCCGTCGGTACTCTGCATGAACGTAACGTCATACAACGCATTCCTGGCTATAACCGTTTGCAAGCGTGGGCGAGTGCCGAACCAGTGGCAACCGCTACCTCGTTGAGTAGTCTCGTCCGTTTCCTGGCTCAACACTATGCAATGAACGTCACAGCAATTGATGTTGGCGGTGCCACAACAACGGTGATGCTTGCTGGCGAACAAGGAGAATTTGTACCTAACGTGAATGCAGGCGTCGGCGTGGCATCGGGTGCTGAGGCTGTCTTGCAACAGGCAGGTGTGCAACGAGTGGCACGCTGGCTTCCATTCACGACTTCGGAAGAGGAGCTACGCCAGTTTGTCATGAATCACATGCTACACCCACAGGCATTGCCGACCAGCGCACGCGAGTTACAGATTACGCATGCATTCGCGCGCGAGGCGATGATACTGACGGTCGAAAGGGCACACAAGAACACGGTCGAATGGTCTGATGCGGACTTGATCCTGGCAACAGGTGGTGTTCTTGCACATGCCCCTAAATATGGGCAGGCCGCGCTCATGCTACTCGATGCACTTCAGCCGCGTGGTGTGACCTCGTTAGTGCTGGACAAGAGCATGCTCATCTCACAGCTTGGTGCTGTTGCAACGGTGGCTCCTATCACAGCCGTACAGGTCAACGAGAATGACGCGGTAACACATCGGCTTGGCACCTGTGTCGTGCCTTTCGGACAGCTTCAACCGGGGCAGATCGCCATAACCGTTGGTGTAGAGTATAACAATGGGCGGAAACAAAATATCGAGGTTATGACGGGCACAATCGAGGTTATCCCTTTACGTGCCAACGAACAGGCCATGCTCACGCTGTTTCCAGCACCAACAGTAGACGTTGGGCTTGGACTTGGGGAACGCGCACGAGCCGCGGAAGAGATCGACGGTGGCCTTGTCGGACTCATCATTGACGCACGAGGTCGTCCATTCACGCTGCCCACAGACGAGGCAGAACGGCAAGCACGTCTGCTACAATGGATGCAGGCAATCGGGGCGTAATAAATGGTGGTGTGTATAGTATAGGCGTATAGGTGGGTATAGCACGGGCGACCACAAGGGTCGCACCCTACTATACACCGTGTCGGTATAGTAGGGTGCGACCCTTGTGGTCGCCCGTTGGTAATTTGTGGTCCCGTTGGCAATTTGTGGTCCCGTTGGTAATTTGTGGTCGCCCGTTGGCAACGCGAAGTTTGGAGAGTAGAGCGATGGTCTATCAGCCGGGGTGGTCTGTAATCGCGCAGACGGTGGTGCGGCGAGAGCGTTGGCCTGGTAGCTACAAAGATGGTTTTCTGGTACGAGGTGTACCGTTGGTCTACACAGGACAAGAGGTCCAGCCAGATCAGCCAGTGCTACGTATGGAGCAGCGTGCAGTCGTCGGTCAGACTCCCAACAATGAGGTTGTACCTGCTGGCATGTACGGACGTGTCGTGGATGTCACACCGCGTGGTGGTATCGTTATCGAGGGACAGGCGTCGTTAGTGCAGGGCATGATTGGTGCAGGCCACCAGGTCGCGGGCGTGTTGAATGTTGTGCAAGGAGAGGCACGCAACCAGCAATTATCTGCCGGAGCAATTCTGGTTGTTCCTGACACACTTACCTTTGCTATGTTACGTCAGGCACTACTTGCGGGAGCAATTGGCATCGTAGCGGGCAGCATTACGACCCAGGATTTCGAGGGCTTCCTGAATGCCGACCTGATTCAGATATTCGGCGATATCGACATCGAACATGCACAGGCAAATCTGCCGCCATTAACGATCTTATGTACTGAAGGTTTTGGCACCGCCTCTATAACGGAACCCGTGCTGAAGGTGCTAAATCAACATCAAGGAGCGGTCGTCTTACTATCGGGTATCACCTCTACACGTTGGGGTGTTTGGCCCGAACTAATTCTTTCTTTCTCATCTGCAGAGATACAACAACATAGGCGACCAATACAACAGGACCTTTCGCTGACACCTGGAGCGCAAGTACGTGTGAGGAGTGGGGAATATGAGGGAGCAACAGGTATAATAGAATATTTTTTTTCGTATGAGCAGATTTTTCCTTCCAGCATTCGTAGTCGCGCACTGCTGCTGCGTCTCGATACAGGTCAAGCGCAAATAATTCCAATCGCCCTTGCTCAGAGGATAGGCTAAGCCACGATTCCGTGTGATTGTCCACATTCTCAACAAGTTATCCACATATTCATAGTGATTATGTGGATAACTTGTTGTGCCCGTCTGAGTATTGTACCATTTGTTTAGAGATCACGATGTTTCAAATCTGGTCGAATAAATCTATAGAGAGAAGTATAGAGGTTTCGCTATCAGTTAGCAAGCGTCAATATCCCTGTTACAATGTGGCTACAAAAATTTGGGGGACACAAACGATGCTACGATTAAAGGTCAAAGAGAATACCAATGCCAGGAAGATTAGTATGTCCAAGTTATCGAGACTCTCGGATGTGTCATACGACACCATTCAGCAAATATACCACAACCCCTACAAAGATGTAAACCTCTCAACACTAGAAAAGATAGCGGATGCACTCAGCATGAACGTGTGCGATCTTTTCGAGAAGGTGAGCGAGGAGGAGCGTGCTGCAATACCACCCAGGAACAACAAGAAGTTCAAGAAGGTCGCCGAGCAACCTGACACATACTAATAATATTTGGGTAGCTAAGCAAACCAGCATATAGCTCAATCAACGTGTGATTGAGCTATATGCTGGTTTGTGAAACATGGATAGTGGCGACAGGAATCGAACCTGTGACACAGGGCTTATGAGTCCCTTGCTCTACCGACTGAGCTACGCCACCATGAACTATGAGTGGTGTTTTGTTGCTTACGAAGATTATGATATCATACGCTGTCAAGGACTTGACTCAAACACACTTTTTTTACTAGTTGACATTAGCAAAAGGCTCAGGTAGTATTTGTGACAAAGATTAAATTAGAAATTCAAACTAGAAGACATAATTTAGTAGAAGACTGGAACGCACTGGGCAATCCCTAAAAAAACTACGTGAGTAGATACTATGAGAGTAATGATTTGGTTCTAGGGAGCTTTACAGAAAGCAGACAACGATACTTTTATGAGTCATCTTACAACATCATTTGCAGATTATAAGGAGCAGGGTTATGTGTGGATAACTCTTGCTAAAGGACTCTATTATCCAGACTATTTGCAGGAAGCTAGCAATCTTTACAAACCGTATTTAGAGGCATTCGGACAACTAGTACAAACTTCTGAATCCTCAGAGCGTCTCTTTTTACAAATCGCAGCAGTAGGTGATGGAACAGCACGAATACAACTTGCTCGTATCTTTCGGAAGTATGTCAGTCCAGAGACGCCTGTAGAAATGCTCAAAGTAAAATCGAAGGCCAGCAATATCATTGCTCAGTTTGGTGCTGGCTTCAGGCCAATTCAAGAAGTACAAGCAGCACATTCGTCGCGTCCTGTAGCTGATGAAACATTAGCAGCACTCCTCTGGGAGTACAAAGATAGGGGTGTAAAAGGGTACGACCAGACGGAACAATTTTTCAGCTTGTTTCGCACTCAGTTTCCAACGCTTATTATGGCTGGTCCTGAAAGAGCGGGTGCCGATATTCCTCTTGGAAGAGTATTTTCGGACTACCCTAATCCTAAGCGTCCTATTGATTTTGTTATTTATACTAACAGTGGGTTTCCAAACGAGGATGCAGTACTGGCAGTAGGTCTTGCACGTTACGACTCAGATCGAGGAGGGGCACAGGAAGATGATAGAATTGGGGGCTATCGTCATTGTGCGGATGAAATCTTAGCTTATGCAAAGGCTAAAAACTTGAAAACAAAAGTTATCTTTCTCAATGATGGACCTGGACTTTTACTTGGTACCATGTGGAACGATTATACAAGGTTGGAACAAAGTTGGCCTGATAAAATTATGGTTCTTACACTTCGTATGATACCTGCTCGTCTTACGCTCGATTGGCTACTCTCCTAAAATATGTGTTTGAAAAGGATATATGAAGTTGGCTACAGGTACATCAAAAACAAAATGGAATAGCAAGCTACCCTCCTCATTTGCATCTCATGAGATGCTAGATATGCACCTTTGCTACGAAGGGAAGCGCTCGGAACAGGACATCCTCGCCACAGAGCCGATTTCATCTCGTATCCTATGGCATAGCGCGGATGAACCAAAAGCTAATTCTCTCTATTATGGGGACAATCTTCCAATTTTAGCTTCTTTGTTGCAAGAGCCTTCCATTCGTGGACAGGTGCGGCTCGTATATATTGATCCTCCCTTTGCAACAAACAGCGTCTTTCAGTCTCGTTCACAGGGAGATGCATACCACGATTTATTGGTCGGTACCCACTACGTTGAGTTTCTGCGCGAAAGGCTTATTTTACTGCGAGAATTACTTGCTGAAGATGGGTCGATCTATGTGCATCTCGATGAGAACATGGCGTTTCATGTCAAGATCATTATGGATGAGGTATTTGGCAAGGAAAACTTTAGGAACTGGATCACCCGTAAAAAATGTAATCCTAAAAACTATACAAGAAGAACATTTGGCAATATCTCCGACTATATCCTCTTCTACACAAAATCCGATAGTTATGTCTGGCACCGCCCCCTTGATGAGTGGACTAAAGAGCGGGCAGAGAAAGAATATCCTTGTATTGATGAGAAAACCGGACGCCGTTATAAGAAGGTCCCTGTTCACGCACCTGGAACACGCAACGGAGAAACTGGAAAAGAGTGGAAGGGAAAACTTCCGCCACATGGAAAACATTGGCAATTCCAGCCACAAACATTAGACGAGATGGATGCAAGAGGTGAAATATACTGGTCCCCTAGTGGAAATCCACGCCGAAAAATTTACCTCGACGCAAGTGATGGTGTTCCAATTCAAGATATATGGTTAGACACCCGTGATGCATACAATCAAAACATAAACATTACTGGCTATCCAACCGAGAAGAATCCAGATATATTAGCTCGTATTATTACAGCATCTTCAAACGAAGGAGACCTAGTACTGGATTGTTTTTCTGGCTCTGGAACCACGCTCACCGTTGCATCACAACTTCATCGCCAATGGATAGGGATTGATAATAGTCTCGAAGCTATTACAACTACACTTAAACGTTTCGAGACAGGGCTTGAACCAATGGGAGATTTCGTCAATAACGCAGAGGTGTCGCATAATGGTGAGAATCTGCAAAAGATATCTCTGTGGGAAGACGAAACAGAGCCATTGGTTACAGACACGGTGTTGAATGCTAAAAAAATGTGGAACCCTATCAGAGATTTTAGCCTGTCTACGATAGAAGAGGCGGTTGAAAGCTTATACACGGTACTCCCTCGACGGACGGGAGAACAATAAAAACTTTAAAAGCTAGAGCAACAACCATAGTTGTTGCTCTAGCTTTTGGTTTTAGTAGCGGGAACAGGACTCGAACCTGCGACCTCCGGGTTATGAGCCCGACGAGCTAACCACTGCTCTATCCCGCGTCAACTTTCATATAATACAACACTTTTACCATCTTGTCAAATTTCCACAAACGCTCTCTTTCACTATCACCCGCATTGGGCATCTAGCCGCCCCACAAGAGCAATCACAGACAAAAGTACCTTGTTTGTCTGCAAAGATAGACAGAAACTAAAACAAAACATTAATATACTATGACGGTGAAAAATAGCGTGTGCTTTGCATCATTCCTTACTATGAATGTTTTGATATACATGGTTGTCTTTCGTCTACAGTTATAGGTATGTAAAATTCTTCAGTGTGTTCTTTTTGTTGAGAAGCGGCAGCAACTACCTCCGTTGTCTATGTCGGCGAAGTGGGAGCGTAATGTGGTGGGAGTAGCATATGTTGAGCATGAGCGAGAGGCGCGAAAAATGATTCTCTCGTTCGCCAAAAGCATTCAGGAACGTGATATCGTCACCTACGAGCATTCGCGTAGGGTGGCTACCTATGTCCAGCGACTGGCCCGTTACCTCGGCTGGACGAGACGTGAGGCACGCGACCTGGCTTTAGCTGCCCTTGTACATGATCTCGGTAAAACATGGATTGCCAACGACATCCTGAATAAATCCGGTGCGCTCTCAGAAGAGGAGCGACGCAAGATGGAGCGGCATCCCGTGATAGGTGCCCGCATTCTGATTGGTTGTGACGTACACCCCTTCTATGTGGAAACGGTGCTGTATCATCACGAAGCGTGGGATGGACGCGGCTACCCTGCCGGACTAAAAAGCGAGGACATCCCAATCAGTGCGCGTATCCTGACCATTGCTGATGTCTACGATGTGTTGACCTCGTGGCGCCCCTACAAAAACGCCCTCTCAGTTGTAGAGGCGCGGGAGCGTTTGCTTGCGGACTCCGAGACCTACTTCGACCCGCTCATTCTCGATGCTTTCGTACATCTACTGGACATGTCGTCAAACTTTACACTGCCGCAGCTAGACCTACACGAAAAGCTGACGCGGCACTACCCACCCCATCTCGACGATTTCTAGCACTATCTCCACAGATGATATAATGGCCTCTGTACAGGTCCAATTACGCTGTTTAAGAAAATAAATCAGCAACGGTGAGAACGGGCGACCACAAGGGATCGCCCCTACTATACGCCGTTGACGTGCGATGACATTATGTATGGTAGGGTGCGACCTACTCCTTACTCATCTTGCCAACGAACTTCGTTCTCATCCGAAACATTCTGCAACGCCGCTTCGCGTCTACCTTTCAGGTCAGCAGAATGAGAGGAGTGCGCTTCGCTCAGGCAAGACGTATGGAAGCTTGTGGTCGCCCGTCACGGAATCAAAAAGTTAAAGAGCTTTATTGTGTCCCATCACTATCCTATCAACGAGGAGGTTGTATGACCAACCGTACCGAGAAAACCCGCGTCGAGCGCGATTCTATGGGCGAGATGCAGGTACCGATAGATGCGTATTATGGCGCGAGTACACAACGTGCAGTACTCAATTTTCCCATTAGTGATCTGCGTTTCCCACGCCAGTTTATTCGCGCTCTGGGACAGATTAAACAGGCGGCGGCACAGGTCAACGAGCAGCTTGGTACCGTCAATTCACAAACAGCAGAGGCCATTGTGCGTGCGGCACAAGAGGTGATCGACGGCAAACTGGACGATGCCTTCGTACTCGATATTTTTCAAACTGGCTCCGGCACGTCCACGAATATGAACGCGAATGAGGTCATTGCGAACCGTGCCAGCGAACTGCTCGGTGGCTCACTTGGCTCACGCAAGGTACACCCCAACGATTCCGTCAACTTCGGGCAGTCGTCAAACGATGTCATTCCTACCGCGATACATCTTTCCGCACTGCTCAGTATCGAGCAGGACTTACTTCCTGCGTTAGAGAGTCTACAACAGGCGTTGCAAGAGAAGGCCGAAACGTTTCTGCCTGTAATAAAGACGGGGCGCACACACCTACAGGACGCTACACCTATTCGCTTAGGGCAGGAGTTTCAGGGGTATGTGGGACAAATCGAACGCGGTATTGTACGCATGCAACATGCACAAAATGAGCTAGCCGAGGTCGCACTTGGTGGCACCGCCGTTGGCACAGGGGTCAACACTCATCCAGAGTTCGCGGCTCTCGTCTGCCAGCGACTCTCAGAGTTAAACGGCATAACAATTCGTGAGACGAGCAATCACTTTCAAGCACAAAGTACGCTTGATAACATCGTCGAGACCAGCGGTTCGCTCAACACACTGGCAGTAAGCCTGATGAAGATTGCCAACGATATTCGCTGGCTTGGCTCCGGTCCACGCGCAGGTTTTGGTGAGATCGACCTACCCGCCGTACAACCTGGCAGTTCGATCATGCCTGGTAAGGTCAATCCCGTTATCGCCGAGTCGGTGTGTATGGTCTGCGCCCAGGTTATGGGCAACCACACCACCATCACAATTGCGGGACAGGCGGGCAACTTCGAGATCAACGTCATGATGCCTGTCACCGCATACAACCTGCTGCAATCCATTAGCCTGCTCGCTGCCGTCGCACGAAACTTTACAGAGCAGTGCATCAAGGGCATACAGGCAACGACAAAGGGACCGGAGATGGTCGAGCGTGGACTGGCAATCTGCACCGCACTCGCCCCCGTCATTGGCTACGATGCCGCCGCTGACATTTCGAAGACCGCTTACAAAACGGGTCAGACGGTGCGTGAGGTAGCACGTGAGAAGACGCAGTTGACCGATACTGAACTTGACCGCATCCTCGACCCAGCCAGCATGACCAAGCCCGGCTTAGAAGGTGGGCCAGCCGGAGGCTAAATTAGTTGTGAGACAAAAACAGGCCACGGCGGATAATCCACCGCGACCTGTTTTTGTCTCATAGCAAGAATAATCACATCAAGAGGCGGAGTGGCGCGAGAATGTTTTCGCCGAGCATGGCGTACCACGGACGGCTCATCCATTCGTCGAGCGTCAACTCGATGGCGTCGGTAGTATCGCTCAGGAAAATTTGCTCCATCTGATGCGCCAGCAACTGGCTGTAGACCTCGACATTGATCTCGTAGTTACCAACGGCACTCAAACGGTCGAGATTGGCGGTGCCAATGGTTGACCATGCACCATCAATAGTACAGGTTTTCGCGTGTAGCATGTGACGATAGCCAAAGACCTTGACACCTGCCCGTAGACATTGCGTGAAGTAGCCTCGTGCTAACCAGTCAACAACGATATGGTTGGATATCCACGGCACGAGTATCTGTACATCGACTCCACGTCGTGCCGCTGCGACGAGCGCATCGAGCAAGACACCATCGGGCACAAAATATGCATTGGTGAGGCGAACAGCTTTTTCTGCACGGTCAATGGCGCGGATATACATGTCGCGAATGGGGAACATCAGTTGTAGCGCATTCGTGCCACCGACGTTGATTAGTGCGTCAAAGTGCCGTGGATAGTGACGTGTAATATCAGGAAATGGCGTGCAATGCTGATTCCAGAATTCAGTAAACGAATGTGCAAGGTCGGCGGCGGCTGGCCCTTGAATGCGTAGATGCGTATCACGCCATGTGTTCGCATAGGGGCTACCGATATTATAGCCGCCGATAAAGCCAGTATAGCCGTCCACGATGAGCAGTTTGCGATGTTCTAATGCATAGCGACGTGGGTCGAATATGTGCCACGGACGCCGAATGGCCTGATATTTCAAAGTATGAACGATTGCAGGAAATTCCTTGAAGCGTTTTGGCACAACCGCATTACCGAAGCTGTCAAAGACAACGAAGACATCTACCCCCTGTGCAGCCTTCTTGATAAGGCGCGTCTTGAACTCGCGCCCAATCTCGTCGTCCTTCCAGATAAAGGTTTCGAGATAGATGCTTTCTTTCGCGCTGTCAATAGCAGCGAACATAGCATCATACAGATATTGCCCAAAGTCGTAGAGTTGCAGCGTGTTATCCCCAACACGAACTTCGCTGAGATTAGGGTGTGGGAAGCCACCGCCTTGTTGCTGCTTACGCCGTAGCTTCGAGACAAGCTGCAAAATAGCGACAGTAAGTACCTGTAGTCCAAACAGTGTACCCACAGCTCGTAGTACAATTTGTGTGAGTGAGGGACCGTTCTTTTGTCCCAGCACACCAAGTAACCATGTACGAAATGATTTTCTTCGCATATTTATGTTCCATTTTTGCGTATCATACTACAGAGGTCGATTGTACACAAGTAGGGGCCTTTCTTCAGAACGCCCTGTGAGCAATACACAATGTTGGCAAGGATTGAGGAACATAATCAATTGTAAGGGGGATGGTCGATGGAAGCGAGGGCGTGATAAATCAGGCCCCTACAAACCTTGACAAACTGCTCACCTATCAGGTACATTTCTCTTGTGCCTTTTTTAAGATAGGCATAACCCCATTGTAGGGGCAGAAGCAAAGGGAAATCTGAGCATGTCTTATTGTATGACTGTCGCGACCAGAAAGCTTGTCGAGCAAAGAAGCTTTCGCACGCAAGGAACCTCTTGCGAAGCGCGTTCCTTCGCCCAAGGCCATACTATACCCTTTTTCAGGAGGTTTTTCACCAGCTTCTAGCTAGCAACATGCAGCACCTGGATGCTGCTCCCCTCAAAAAAGCAATCAGTGTAGGCCGTTGGGCAATAGAGAGTCAAATCTATGCTCCACGGTCTTTTTGTTTGTCCCTAAAATCCTTTCTGCTGTAGACCATGCGGCGTAGTAAGCAATCTACCCCATCAAAAGAAATTGCGCTAATAGAAAGGGTATAACCATGACAACATTATCGAAAGACTTGCTTGTGCGACCAGCAGATATACAAGATGCAGAGGCAATCGCCAATTTACTCGCTCTATGCGAGAACACAGTGGAGTATATAGGCTACACGACAAAAGACTTGTATGCTAGTTGGCGAGTTCCTGAGTTCAACCTTGCAACGGATGCATGGGTTGTAGTGACACAGGACGAACAGATTGTAGGCTATGCGTTTGTACGAGATCATCATGCGTCAATCTCCATTATCTGTGAAAACCCTGCGTACAGCGGTCAGAGCATATGGCCCTTTCTGTTACAAAAAGTGGAAGAGCGTGCCTATCAATTCTTGCTCGCAGATCAGCTACGCAGAGGAATCACGCTCTCGACCGCATTCAACGATACACATAAGATAGCGCGACAAACGGTTGAGCAAGAAGGCTACGCACTGGTACATACAGCATGGCGTATGGAGATTGTGCTAGAACAGAAGCCCGAGCAGCCACAACTGCCCGCAGGGATCACTTTTCGCACCTTTATTCCCGGTCAGGATGAACATACAGTCCACGAGTTATCACAAGATGCTTTCCAAATTACAGAACCTTTCGAGCACTGGGAGCAAAAGTTCGCAGATGAAAACTTTGATCCCACGCTGTGGTTTCTCGCGATAGCTGAAAATAACGTCATCGGAGTAACATTAGGCAACATCTATAAGGATGCTGGGTGGATTTGGGATGTCGCAGTACACAGTACATGGAGGCGCAAGGGAGTCGGTATGGCTCTGTTACAACGTGCCTTTCGTGAGTTTTTTAGACGCGACATACGGAGCATCGGGCTAGATGTAAACGCAGAAAATCCAACAGGCGCAACGCACCTCTATCATCGCACTGGCATGCACATTGCTCAAAAATACTATACCTACCACAAAAATTTGGTAATAGATAAGGAGCGGAAAGTATGAACATAGTCACACTTCCACAAGGTTTCCAACTATGCCACATAACGATGGACGACCTACAAGGAGTGACCGACCTGCTCATCGCGTGTGAGATTGACGATTATGGGCAACCTACATCTTCACGAGCGATAAGAGAAGAGTCAACGCGCTCAGACTGGCTCTCTCCTGAAACTGATCTTGCAAAAAATGCGTGGGTTGTACTCGCTCCTGATGGCTCGTATGCTGGACGTACCAACCTTATGGTACCACTGGATGCGCCGGAGAAGATGCATGCTGTGCCACGCGTTTCCCCTGATTACCGAGGGCTGGGTATTGGTACGTTTCTTATTCGACTTGCAGAGCAACGTGCGCGTGAAATCATGACTTCGCTACCGCAGGAAAAGCGTGTGACACTCAACAGTCGGGTTGAAGGCGTCAACGAAGATGCTAAAGCTCTGTTGTTACGAGAGGGTTTCACACCTCTACGCACTTTTTTTCGTATGGAGATTGACATACTTGAGCCACCACCTGTTCCACAATGGCCTGTTGGAATAACTGTACGTACATTTGTGCAAGGGCAGGATGAACGCAGTGTATTCGAGGCTGAGGAAGAGATTTTCCAACAAGATGAGTGGGGATATACACCTGGTAATTTTGATGAATGGGTGCGTTCAGGGACAGGAAATGCCTCCTTTGATCCTTCGCTCTGGTTTCTAGCAATAGCAGAGAATGAGATCGCGGGTTGTTCGATGTGTCATCTTAATATAGGCGAACAGATAAACATGGGCTTCATCAATACTCTTGGTGTGCGTCGCAAGTGGCGTAAGCAGGGTCTCGGCCTTGCACTGCTATATCACTCTTTCGATGAGTTTTATAAGCGTGGTTTTCATCAAGCTGCATTAAGCGTTGATTCAGAGAACCCGACGGGAGCAGTACGCCTATACATACGCGCAGGAATGCGTAGGGCGAAGAAGTACGATGTGCGCTATGAAAAGGTGTTGAGGGAGGACACTTTATAAATGTGTGAATAGTGTGTAAATGGCGCACGTGCCATTTACACACTATTCACACATTTATAAAATGCCTTTTACGGTTGCCACCCCTGTTTTCTATATATCTCCAATGTTTGTTGGTCGCCGGGGACGTAGCTCACCATCGAGTAACTGTTGATGCCCGTGAAGACGGTTGTCGCGGTACGTAGTGTGAGACGACCAAGCACACTGTGTTGTACCTGAAAAACAAAAGATGGCGCAGGTTTACCACTGGCATAGGCGACGGAGGAGATACGGCGAAACTCTGGGAAGTCGCGCAGATGTTTGAGCAGTGCTTTATATTCGGGCAGGTGTGTCACCGTTTGCATGTTGTACTGGAAGTCGCTGGCGAGACGATGTGCAAGCTTCTCCCAGCCATGAAAACGTCGCCGCAACAAGGGGTCAAAAACCTGTTCCAGCAGGTGCCGTTTTTCGTTACGCACAACCTCTTCTGGCACCTCGAATAGTGTAATCGCGGCCTGATTCCACGAGTGTAGATACCAGAGTCTATCGAGCGAGTGCGCCGGATACGAGGTGTTGTGAACCAGTAGACCCGCCAACTCGCCGAGGTCGAGCAGGGTACTATCGACCTGCTCATGGTCGATCAGCTTGCCCGTGAGAGTAGTATAGCTATCGTAAAGGCTATCGCGCTCCTTACCCTGTAGCCCTAGCGCACGCGCGATATTCTGAATTACATGCGGCGAAGGATTGGCACGCTGCCCGCTCTCCAGATGATAAATATAGGTACGCGAAAGCCGCGTGGCCTGTGCAAGCTGTCCCTGTGACATACCCCGTTGTTGCCGTAATTGCGTCATCAATTGTGCGAATTGTTGTGCGCTGGTAGTTGTGTTGTTCAACGCAATCCTCTGTAGAGATATCGCAATGCACTTGAACCTTTTAGTTTCGCAACGGGCGACCACAAGGGATCGCCCCTACTATATAACAGAAAGCGGATGGGTCACAACGTGTATAGTAGGGGCGATCCCTTGTGGTCGCCCGTTGGTATCACAGTGCCTTCCATACGTTAGCTACTTTCATCATTATGCACTAAAATTTGTTAGCTAGCAACGTGGCTATCTTTTTTATTTCCGCATATACTACCAATATAACCGTTTTTGCTCAATGGAACGACCATGGATGTCGTCTCTGGGTATCTTTTACGATATCTACCTTGGAGAGGAGCCACTGCGGAATGTCTGACTCATCACTTTTGAAGAATGCTCATGATTCTGTGCCAGCATCTAACGCGATAGACGTAGATGAAGTGTTCTTACAGGACCATCCCTGGGTTCGCCATTACGAGCAGGGGGTACTCCCTCATCTCGCTATTCCTGATCGTCCGCTATCCTGGCTACTCGATACCACAGCCAGCCGCCATCCCAGTCACACCGCTATGCTTTATTATGGCACGAAGCTGACCTATGCTCAGGTCTCAAACATGGCGAACCGCTTCGCGCTCGCGCTGCAACGCTTGGGCATACAAAAGGGCGACCGCGTGGCTATCGCGCTACCCAACATCCCACACTATCCCATCACGTTTTATGGTGCTTTACGTGCAGGTGCAGTTGTTGTGCCGACCAATCCTCTGTATACAGAGCGCGAGATGCAGCATCAACTCGCTGATTCAGGAGCGAAAGTGCTGGTCATGCTTGATTCCTTTTATCCTGTTGTACGCACAATCCGTAAAGAGACCGCATTAGAGCATGTTATCTTTACCAGTCCAAGTGAATTTTTGCCACCCATGCTAAAAACGCTGTATCCGCTTAGTCAGCGTAACGCAAAAAATCCAGAGCCACCCCTGACCAACAAAGAGCTACAGGAAGACTCATCACTACATCAACTATCTTCGTTGCTAACAACGCGCACAAAAGGTGGCGTCGAACTTTTTCGTCTGCCTGAACCAGCTAAAGGAGATGAACTGGCGGTCTTGCAGTATACGGGTGGCACAACAGGTCTATCGAAGGGTGCCATGCTGACTCATCGTAACCTGCTTGCCAACGCTATGCAGACGCGCTGGTGGACGCCGAAAGCGACTGAGGCACGGGAAATATCGCTCTGTGTGGCACCATTTTTCCATTCCTACGGTGCAACGGTTGGCATGAACCTGTCTATTTATGCAGCCGCGACGATGGTGTTGCTACCACGTTTCAGGGCAAAAGATGTTGTAAGTGCCATTCGCAGGTATCACCCAACGCTCTTCCCTGGTATTCCGACGATGTATCTGGCAATTCTACGTGAGGTGGGCAAGCATACCGATTACCTTGGCTCGGTCAAGTATTGCATCAGTGGTGCCGCGCCTCTGCCTGCGAAGGTGCAGTCCGATTTTGAGCAGGTGACACACGGCAAACTCGTTGAGGGTTATGGTCTTAGCGAGGCATCACCCGTCACACACTGCAATCCTTTCACAAAAGAGGGACGCAACGGCAGTATTGGGCTACCGCTATCCGATGTTGATTGTCGCATTCTCGATCCCGAAACGGGCAAACTTATGCCAACTGGCGAAATCGGCGAGATCGTCGTCAAGGGGCCGAACATCATGCAGGGCTACTGGAGCCGTGAGGATGAAACCAGGGCAATCTTTACCGAAGATGGCTGGATGCGAACCGGCGACCTCGGCAGAATGGATGAGGATGGCTTTTTCTATGTCGTGGAACGTAAGAAAGACATGATTATCGCCAGCGGTTTCAATGTCTATCCGCGTGAGGTCGAGGAGGTCTTATTCGAGCATCCTGCTATTGCTGAAGCGGCGGTTGTAGGCGTACCAGATGAGTATCGCGGCGAAACTGTTGCCGCCTTCGTCGTCCTCAAAACTGGACAGGTGCCATCCGAGGACCTCAAGCGTGATATACTGGCGTATTGTAAGCAACGTCTCACGCCCTACAAGGTGCCTAAGATACTCGAATTCCGCGAAAGCCTACCTAAATCGTTGATTGGTAAAGTGTTACGTAGAGAGTTACGAATAGAGAAAAAATAAATTTCTTAGCTGCACCATCCACCTTTGGTGGATGGTGCAGCTAAGAAATAATTTAAGGAGATTTACATGACAACGGTCGTCAATAAACCAACAGAGTCGGGGACAGCATTCCTGACAACCCCGATTGCGGAGAGCGCGGACAAGATATTCACCTTGGAGCAACGCGACGATGAACAGCGTTGGATTGAAGAGTCGAGCGCGACCTTTGTTGAGCGCGAAGTTCTACCCAAGTCGGATGCCATCGACCACCAAGAGCCGGGTGTGATGCCTGGACTGCTCAAGAAAGCGGGCGAGCAAGGTCTGCTGATGATCGAGATTCCAGAGCAGTACGGCGGTGCCGAACTCGGTCTGCTGACGGCTGTTCTAGTTGGCACAACGCAGAAGGATGCCTCATTCAGCGTGGCCTATGGAGCGCACACTTCGATTGGCTCGCTACCTATCGTCTACTACGGCACCGAGGCACAGAAAGCGTATTACCTGCCCAAGCTTGCTACTGGTGAGTGGATCGCGGCCTATGCCCTGACCGAGCCGGGCGTTGGCTCCGATGCGATGAACCTGAGTACACGCGCCACGCTCTCAGAAGATGGCAAATACTATATCCTCAACGGCACAAAGCAGTGGATTTCTAACGCTGGCTTTGCCGATATCATGGTGGCCTTCGCACGCATCGACGGCAACAAGCCCTCCGCCTTTATCGTCGAAGCGAACTGGGATGGTGTCTCTACGGGTAATGAAGAGCGCAAGATGGGCATCAAGGGTTCATCGACGCGGCAGGTCTACTTTGAAGATGTCAAGGTGCCCGTTGAAAATCTGCTCGGCGAAATTCACAAGGGCTACAAAATTGCCTTCAACATCCTCAACATTGGTCGCTTGAAGCTTGGTGCTGGCACCGTTGGCGGTGCGCGTTCGGCCTTGAACCTTGCCGCTGCGTATACGACTGAGCGCAAATCGTTCGGCAAGCCGCTGCACAACTTTGGTATGATTAAGAAGAAATTGGCGCGTGTCGCCGCCGAGACCTACGCCGCTGAGAGCGAAGTCTTCCGTACTGCCGCGAACATCTCGCGTGTCCAGCAGTCGTCGGGCGACAACACCGAGGCCATGTTCAAGGCTGTCGAAGAGTACGCCATCGAAGCCTCGATTGCGAAGGTAAACGGCAGCGAGACACTAGCCTTTGCCGTCGATGAGGGCGTACAGATTTTCGGTGGCTACGGCTTTATGCAGGAATATCCTATCGAGAAAGCCTATCGCGACGCACGTATTCAGCGTATCTTTGAGGGCACCAACGAGATCAACCGCCTCGTCGCGGCTGGCACATTGTTCCGTCGCGTACTCGGTGGCAAGATCGACCTGATGAGCAAGTACCCGGAAATCGAGGCGCGTATACAGTCCGGTCAGGCACCCGACCGCGCTGGCGAGACCGTTCCAGCCGAATTGCGCGACGCCGTGAATGCAATTGAGCGTTTCAAGGACGTAACCATCTACGCAGGTATGAAGATTGCCATGAAGTTCATGCAAGCCCTTGAGGGTGAGCAGGAATTCATCGACTACCTCGCGAATCTGCTAATTGACGTATACGCCTCGGATAGTGCATTGGCGCGTGCCATTCAAGCGGTCCATCGCGGCGACGAGAACAGCGCAACGCATGTCAAGCTGGCGCAACTCGCGACATGGCTGGCCTTCTCACGCCTGCGTACCAATGCCGAGCAGATGATTATGACCTACACCGATGCGGAACAGGTCGAAAAGGAACTTTCCCTCGTTCGTGCCTACGTCGGCGACTACCTGTTCAACGGTGTCAACGCACAACGTGAACTCGCCGAAATCGTCGTCGAGAAGCAGGGGTATCCACTATAAAGAATGTGTGAGCAGTCAATGGGCGTGACAGTCGATGGGCATGACAGGGGCAAGCCCTGTCACTACTATACTGCCTGCCACTGCGTGGCTTGCCACGCGATACCGTGTATAAATAGTGACAGGGCTTGCCCCTGTCATGCGACCCCCTTTGTAGTACAGGAAAGCGAGAAATTATCATGGGTCTAAGCGTTCGTCCAGCAGCAACTGTAGCGGCACCCGTTGAGACCATGTGGAGTTTACTCGATAACCCTGTACAGTTTAACGAGTGGGCCGATGGTAAGGTTGAGTGGGTAAAGCCAGAAGGTCCCATGACACCTGGACAACAATTTGGCATCACGAGCAAAGCGTTAGGCCGCTCATGGCATGCAGTCTTTACGATCAAAGCGATTGATTCCGATAAGCACGTACTCCAAACGGATGTTGCGTTTCCACTTGGTATGATTTTACATCAACGCCTTATGTGTACCCCCATCGACGCAACATCTTGTCGTGTACAGTATGGCTGAGATTTTGTATTCCCCACAGGTTTGTGGGGTTGGTTCTTAGAAACATTCGGTTCAAAGTCGTTCGAGGCGAGCATAGAAGATTCATTGCAACGCCTCAAACGTGCGGCAGAAAAACGTTGCATATCGTCGGGCGAAGGTCATGTGTAAACGGTGGTTATGTGTAAACGGACGGGCGACCACAAGGGATCGCCCCTACTATACACGATGGTATGTTGCGTCAACAGAATATAGTAGGGGCGATCCCTTGTGGTCGCCCGTTGGTATTACATCAAAGGAGATAACATATCATGGCAGAAGCAGTAATCGTGAGTGCGGTACGCACACCTATAGGACGGGCGAGTAAAGGCGTACTCAAGGATGTACGCGCAGACGATCTGGCGGCGGTAGCGGTACGTGGTGCGTTGGCACGTGTGCCACAGCTTGACCATTCGCTGATTGAAGACCTGATTTTTGGCTGTGCCTTCCCAGAAGGCGAGCAAGGCATGAACATTGCACGATTGATCGTTGCGTTATCGGGTCTACCTGAAAGCGTTGCGGGCACCACCGTCAATCGCTTCTGCGCCTCGTCGTTGCAGGCGTTCAATATGGCGGCGCAGAATATTATGCTGGACCTCGGCGATGCCTATATCGCAGGTGGTATCGAGAATATGTCGCGCGTACCAACGGGCGGTTTCAACCCTTCGTTCAATCCACGCCTCACCCATCCCGACAAAGATGGTAATGTGTCTCCTGCCTCGCCTGCGGTAGAGGAGTACGGTTATTCCAGCTATCTGCCAATGGGTATCACCGCCGAAAATCTAGCGCGTGACCACCACGTCAGTCGCGAGGATCAGGATGCATTCGCGCTTCGCAGTCACCAACGCGCCGTTGCCGCGATTGACAACGGCACTTTCGCTAAAGAGATTGTGCCTGTTACACTGCCCAATGGCAAAGAAATGACAACGGACGAGGGTCCACGCCGCGATACCTCGCTCGCACGCCTATCATCGCTTGAACCTGCATTCTTGAAGGGTGGCACGGTCACGGCAGGTAACTCAAGTCCGTTGAATGATGGTGCCGCCGCAATCGTGGTGATGTCCGCCGACAAAGCGCGTGAACTGGGTATCAAGCCTCTGGCGCGTGTGATTACAATGGCGGTTGCTGGTGTGCGACCCGATATCATGGGTATTGGCCCCGTACCTGCCGTCAAGAAGGTTCTGCAACGCTCCAAGATGCAACTGAGCGACATCGACCTGATCGAGTTGAACGAGGCGTTCGCATCCCAATCACTGGCGGTTATTCGAGACCTGGGACTTGATGAAGACAAGGTGAACGTACACGGTGGCGCGATTGCTCTGGGTCATCCACAGGGCTGTAGCGGCTCACGTATCGTTGTGACACTGCTCAACGCCTTACAGACACACGACAAGACGATGGGTATGGCGACGCTATGTGTCGGTGGTGGACAGGGTGTGGCAACAATCATCGAGAGGTTGGCCTAAGCATGTCGTATCAGATTAAAAAAGTCGCCGTTCTCGGTGCTGGCGTGATGGGTGCGGCAATCGCCGCCCATTTCGCCAATGTCGGCATTCCCTCGTTACTGCTCGATATCGTGCCACCCAACGCAACCAAAGACCGTAGCGTGATTGCACGAACCGGATTAGAAAAGACGCTCAAGTCCCGTCCTGCCGCATTCTATAGTAAACGCAACGCATCCCTCGTCACGGTCGGCAATATCGAGGACAACCTGCAAGACCTTGCCGAGGTTGATTGGGTAATCGAGGCCGTAATCGAGCGGCTCGATATCAAGCATGACCTGTACAGCAAGCTGGAAACAGTTATCAAACCTGACACTATCATCACGTCGAACACATCAGGTCTGCCTGCACATCTGCTGACGGAGGGACGTAGCGAGCAGTTTCGACGCAACTTCTTGATTACGCACTTCTTCAATCCGGTGCGCTACATGAAGCTGCTTGAAATCATCCCCGATGTAGACACCAATCCTGAACTACTGACATTTATGCAACAGTTCTCAACCGAGGTGCTGGGCAAGGGCGTCGTGCTATGTAAGGACACACCAAACTTTATTGCCAACCGCATCGGCGTCTACGGTATGCTCTCAACCATTCAACGTGCCTTGAACGAGGGCTACACGATTGGTGAGGTTGACGCGATTTTGGGACCACCGATGGGACGGCCCAAGTCAGCGGTGTTCCGCACCTCGGACCTCTCCGGCCTCGATACAACGGTACACGTCGCCGACAACCTGTACGAGAATGCACCGGACGATCCACAGCGCGAGACCTTCCGTGTACCGGAACTAATGCGCGACATGCTCAAACGTGGACTGCTCGGCGAAAAGACGGGACAGGGCTTCTACAAGCGCGTCAAAAATCCCGATGGCTCATCGACAATTCTTGAACTCAATATCAAGACGATGGAGTACGAACCGCAGCAAAAGGTGCGCTTCCCATCCATTGGTGCGGCACGCAATGCCAGCGATGCCAGCGAACGCATATTGACGATTTTACAGGGCGACGACCGTGCGGCGACACTGGCATGTGAGACAACGGCTGATTCGCTCATCTACGCCGCCCAACTCGCGCCACAGATAGCGGATAGCGTCGTTGCGGTTGATGAGGCCATGCGCTGGGGCTTCAACTTCGACATGGGCAGCTTTGAGACGTGGGACCTGCTATTGCAACATCCTGATGTACTGCAAAAGGTGTTTGAGGGACGTAACATCGACGACATCGAACTGCTGCAACGCGTCAAGAGCAAGGGACAGGGCACATTCTACATTGGCGACAAGGGGCAGCGGCAATACTTCGACTTTCACACCGATAGCTACAAGCCTGTACCTGTACCACAGGGTGCTATCGCTCTGGATGCTGTCAAGGCCACCAAGAGCAATGTTGTACTCGATAATGGTTCGGCTGCGCTGCTCGACCTCGGCGATGGCATCGGCTGTGTCGAGTTTCATACCAAGCTCAATTCGATTGATGAGGGCATTATCGAAATATTGCGCTACGCCGTCGAAGAGGGTCAGAAGCAGTTTCGTGCCATCATCGTCGGCAACGAGGCGGCGGACTTCTCGGCTGGTGCCAATCTGCTGCTTGTGCTGATGGGATCACGGCAGGGCGAGTGGAAGATGCTTGAAGGTGCCATTAACGGGTTACAACAGGCGCACCAGTTGCTCAAATATAGCCCAATTCCACTGGTCGCAGCTCCGGCTGGTCGTGCCCTCGGTGGTGGTTGTGAGATCATCATGCACTGCAACCATGCTCGCGCCTATGCCGAGTCGTACATCGGTCTAGTCGAAACGGGCGTGGGTCTGGTTCCGGCTGGTGGTGGCTGTAAAGAGCTATTGCTACGACACGGCGCGGACCTTGCGTCACAACTGGCAAGGAAAACGGGCGGTCCATTCACGCCATCGCGTAAAGCCTTCGAGACCATCGCCTTAGCCACCGTCTCGACCAGTGCAGCCGAGGCGCAGGAGTACCGCTTTCTTCGCAAGACGGATAAAGTAACGGTCAACCGCGACGTACTATTGCGCGACGCCAAAGCCGATGCAATTCAACTGGCTGAGGCAAAGGCGGCTGGCACATGGCAGCCAGCACAACCGCAGCAACTGGTATTGCCTGGACCTGGCGCATGCCTGGTGCTAGAGCAACAGGTGGAGGCTCAGAAGCTAGTTGGTCGTGTGAGCGATCATGATGTCGTGGTGGCTCATCATCTCGCACGCGTCCTCACTGGTGGTGACACTTCGCCGATAGCTCCCGTGAGCGAGCAGTACGTCCTCGACCTCGAACGCGAGGCATTCCTGGCACTGTGTGGCATGGAGAAGACACAGGCACGTATGGAGGCGATTCTGATGACGGGTAAGCCGTTGCGAAATTAGATTGGATAGAATACAACAAGTGCCCATCCTGCAAGGATGGGCACTTGTTGTATTCTATTGATAAGCATTACTCCCTAACGCCCAGCAAGAGTTAGAATATTGATTCGCCGCTATCGGTGTCGAATAGGTGAATATGGTCGCTATCGACGAAGAGGCGAACGGGCTTGCCGGAGGTAACATTGGAACGTGGGCTGAGCGTGGCGACAATGCTTCTGCCAGCGGCAGTGAGATATACCTGTAGCTCGTTGCCGAGATTCTCAACCACGTCTACAGTACCTTCGATGATGGAGTTTTCCACACCATCTACGGCACTGTCCTTCACGATATTGGCGTCTTCAAGGTGCGATGGGCGCACACCGAAGGTGAGGTTTTTGCCAGAGACAGCCTTCGCACGGTCGGCATAGAGTGCCGGTACAGGAACCTGACCAACGCCTTCAAGGACGACCTTTAAGCCGTTGTCGGTGATCACCTTGGCACTGGGGAAGAAGTTCATAGATGGTGAGCCGATGAAGCCTGCGACGAAAAGGTTGGTGGGATGATCGTATAGTTCTTGTGGCGCACCAAGCTGTTGAATGATGCCACCATTGAGAACGGCGATACGGTCGCCCATCGTCATAGCTTCGGTCTGATCGTGGGTAACATAGACAACGGTTGTCTGAATGCGCTGGTGCAGTTTGATAATCTCTGCACGCGTGGCGACACGCAGTTTGGCATCAAGGTTGGAAAGCGGCTCGTCCATCAAGAAAACCTGGGCCTCACGCACAATGGCACGGCCAAGCGCGACGCGCTGGCGTTGTCCACCGGAGAGTTCTTTTGGTTTACGCTTGAGCAGTTGCTCCAGGCCCAGAATGCTGCCAGCCTCTTCTACGCGCTTGGTAATTTCTGCTTTAGGGAAGTGACGTAGTTTGAGACCGAAGGCCATGTTGTCGAAGACGGTCATGTGTGGGTACAACGCGTAATTCTGGAAGACCATCGCGATATCGCGGTCTTTGGGGTCAACGCCGTTGACGACGCGATCACCAATGTAGATATCACCGTCGGTTGGCTCCTCAAGCCCTGCCACCATACGTAGACAGGTACTCTTGCCACAACCAGATGGACCGACAAGTACGAGAAATTCTTTGTCCTTGATGTCGATACTGATATCGTGGACAACTTCCGTCTTGTTAAAGATTTTGTAAACGTGTTCAAACGCAACGCGTGCCATGAAGGAATACCCCTTTCGCTTCTGTAACAGGCTCATTCCTGTTACCCTTCTATAAAAAAGAAGCTATCGCTTGGTGCCTCGTTGCAACTGATACCATATCAGAGGGGAGTCAACGCGGCCTCTTCACACCCATGTTCAAAAGGAACAGGTGTTACTGCGAAGTATACCATATAGATAGGTTGAAATGGAAGGGCAAAAACATTTGGAAATTTCTCACAAACGCAACGACCTGTAGAAACCTAGTGATGCTCTTTAAATTTTTAGTCTGGTTACGCTGCCTTTCGTCCGTTTTCATTATGCTAAAGCGTTATATGAGCAAAGTATACGGACAGGAGAAAGGTTCAATCGGGTATGAGACAACAAGAACCTGAAGATAAGGACGAGTTAACACTCATCTATCGGGCAACAGAAGGGGATCATGAAGCATTCCGTAGTCTTGTGGTTTTGTATGAAGCTCAATTATTGGGCTACCTCACACATATGCTTGGTGACTCTGAAAGCGCACAAGATATCGCTCAAGAAACGTTCGTCGCTATCTTTCATGCTTTACCCCGTTGGCAACCGCATCTGGTCCTTACGGATCATGACCCATTCGTGATATCCGAAGACAGAGAAGGAAACGAAAGCTATCTGATAAATGCTCAACCTGCAACTTCAAGGCGTTTTCTTGCTCCCTGGCTCTATCGCATTGCCACCAACCGCGCTATTTCTCTCTTGCGAAAGAATGCTGTCCGCACACGCATTCATGTGTCAAGGCTTCATGATAACTCCTGTCATGCTCTTTCTGCAGAACAGACTACACGCAGTGTTAAGCAAGAGCCATCAATAGAAGATCAATATGTCGCACGCGAACTGCTCTCTGAAGCTCTCAGCCGCCTTCCAAAGGAAGACGCAGCATGCCTCGTTCTGCATTACATTGAAGGTGAACGCTATGCAGAAATTGCAGTTCGGCTAGGTTTGACAAGCGAAGCAGTACGTAAACGCATCTCACGAGCACTCATAACACTGCGTAAAGTTTATGCTACCCTGGATATGGAGGTATACACTCATGAGCGATAAAAATACGAACAATCACAGCACCTCTAGTATAACGCATCGTGAGATAGAAGTTTTGCTCGCAGCCTATGTTGCCAACGAATTAGCAGCCTTTGAGCATGTATCTGTAACGCAACATGTAGCGCAATGTGAAGCATGCCAGCAATCAGTAGCAGAGATACAGCATATTCGTACACTGCTCAAGTCACTGGCTTCTCCTGTACCTTTATCTAGCACAGGGGATACTACTACATCCAAATATAGCTCGCTCGCTGATGCAGTACTCGCCGAATTGAAGGAAGAGTCGCCTATTACAGCTAAGGGCGAGGCCGATACTTCAGCGACAAATTCTTCGCCATCCTCTTCTTTTAATAACCCTCTTCCTCGTCCGCTTTCAGGTGCAACAAGCGTTATAAAAGAGAATACTGCTTTTACTGAAAAAAGTAGTGAAGCAAAAGGAAAAAAGCGAAGAGAAAGGCAAATGCACATGAAGAACAAGGCGTTTACTGTTCATGAAAAACAAAGCTTGCAACAAACCATAGGTATGATAGCAGCCGTTGTATTCCTTGTAATACTAGTAGGGAGTACGATTGTCGTCTTGAACCTTGCTAATCGAAGCAAACAGGTGGCAAAAACGGCCAATTCTTCTTCCACAACTGTCCCTCGAAAACCTTCTCCGACGGTTCATACGACTCCTACGACTCCTGCTGCTCCCCACCCAGGACAAGTAATCTACAATCATGAGAACCAATCTTCTGTCATTTCTTTGGCCTGGTCACCAAATAGCGGCCGCATTGTCTCAACAGATGGTAGTACGGTACAGTTATGGGATGCAACAACAGGAAAGCACCTTCTCACCTATAACGTTAGTGGTAGTAGTGTAACTACTAGTGTGGTATGGTCGCCCAATGGCAAATATATTGCCGTTGCGAGTACACACGTACAAGTGCTGAATGCCAGTACAGGACAGCCTGTCATTACATATCCTACTCAGTCTCAACCGACAGCGATTGCACCATCGATACCTCGTAGTACAAGCTCCCTGTCTAATGGAGACACGAAGGGTGTCCATACAGAGGTACTTTCTTCAAAGAGCAGGTACATTCCTAGCAGTATGTTCAGTGCGATGACCGCAGTAGCATGGTCACCCGATAGCACTTACATCGCATCTGCCTTCTATGATGGCACGAATCGAAAAGCACTGATACAAGTATGGAATGCCAGTACAGGACGAACGCTCACAACGTACAGTGGTGATGTATCTTCCCTTGTGAGTGCGCTCGCATGGTCTCCTGATGGCAAATATATTGCCACAACCCACCACCTACAGAATAATACAGTGCGCGTGTGGAATGCTACCACAGGGCAAACGCGCCTGGTCTATTCTGTTAATACATACACCAATGGGAGTGTATTTGACCTGGGTTGGTCACCTGATGGCAAATACATTGCTGTGTCCGAGGACAAAGGTGAAGTGAACGGCAAAGAGATTTCCAATGTACAGGTATGGGACTCAACGACGGGAAAAACGCTCTCTACCTATAGCGATACTTGGCTAACCTATCTTACATGGGCACCTGATGGAAAACGTATTGCTGTAGCAAGCGATACAAAGGTACAAGTGTTGGAACCAACAACGGGAAAAATAATCTTCACCTATACAGCCAATAGTGCAGGTGTCTTAAAATGGTCGCCTAACGGCAAATATATCGCCTCGGCGAGTAATACAAGCGTACAAGTGTGGCTCGCGCCATAGTACTATAATTACTATACTGCACCCGAGTCGTGATACCGCTGGCAAACCCTCTCTCATACTTTGGTTTCTGGTAAAAGCATGGGAGAGGGTTTGCCAGCGGTATCACGACTCAGTACGCGTACTTTGCCAAACAGAAAAATTCAGAGAAGGATTAAAATAGGTCATTTGCCACTTACCAATTGTTCATCTTTGCGGTTATGATATGTCATGATACATAAACGAGCGAATGTATGGGTCTGATTTATCACACCCGCCAACATATCACGCCAATTCCAGAGAGGACGCATATTTCATGGCAACACAGGCCGACCAACGACCTAAAGACGCTACTCCACCACAGCAACAGCAGCAGCAGGGCGACCAACAGACGGATGTGGCTAGCTTTCGGCGCGTCCTCAAGAATCGGAACTTTTTGTTGCTATGGCTGGCACAGCTTATTTCGCTGACGGTGTTTAACGCCGTAAACTTTGGCGTGATACTATTGGTGACGGATGAGACGCATTCGATATTTATGGTGGGTTTAGCGATTATCTCGTTTACGCTGCCAGCGATTCCGTTTGGAGCGGTTGCTGGCTCCATCGTGGATCACCTGGATAAACGACAGGTGCTGTGGGTGACGAACTTGTTACGTATGGCGACGATGGTGCTGATTGTCGTGTCGCTACTCATAAACCGTTCGAGCCTGTGGCCGCTCTTCGCGCTTTCCTACCTCGCTTCTCTGATTGGACAATTTTTTCTACCAGCCGAGGGGTCATCGATTCCCTTGTTGGTTGGTGAGGGCGATTTATTGCCCGCGCTCTCGCTCTTCAACATCTCGATTACGGTATCACAGGCACTCGGTTTTTTGTTGCTGGGGCGTGTTGTAGCGACAATATTCCCACCATTCAGCGTTCTTGGACTACATGTAGAGTCTATCGACATGCTGTTCGTGGTGAGTGCCGTTCTATATGTGGTGTGTGCCATCCTGATATTGCTCATTCCGAAAAGTGCTTATCATGAGCAACATTCGGTTGTACACCTGGGCAAGGGGTCGCGCATTGACCTCGGCAAGACGTTTCAGACGTTATGGCATGACACCGTTGAAGGCTGGCACACGATACGCATCGACCCGATGTTATTTTTCTCCGTTGTGCAACTCTCGGTTGTCGGTATCATCATGCTGCTGATTGGCGAACTCGCGGGCACCTTTGTACAACAGGTCTTGCACAGGCCAGCCGCAGATATGTCGATTGTGCTGGCTCCTGCTGCCATTGGCCTGATTGGTGCCTCGATACTGCTACCACGCATCACAAAATATATCAGTACGTTACGCTTGACCTCACTCGGTTTTATTGTGCTGGCAATTGGCTTTGTCGCGTTGCCTGCTTCCGAGTGGATTGCCACACTGATAGACCCGAAACATGGAGCGTCCTCGCCACTCCTGGTGGTAGCGATTATCGGAGTTGTGCTGGTTCTGGGAGCGGCGATAGCGGTTGTCAATATTCCAACGCAGACGATGATGCAGGAACGCGCACCGGAAGAGAGCCGCGCCCGTGTGCTGGCCTTCCAACTTATGCTCTACAGCGTCGGCTCCATTCCCGTGCTACTCTTCGCGGGTGCCATCGCGCAACTGCTCGGCTTCGATCAGCTTATCGGCCTACTCTCTGCCAGCCTGTTGGCATTCTGTGGCTGGAGCGTGTGGTATGTAAAAAAACATAGACAACAGGTTGGATGACGCGCTTTGAGCATCAACCAACCTGTTGTCTATGTTTCCTATTTCACTAATTCCCGCTCTTTATTCGTGCGAGAATGGAGAAGAGGCCACCGATAACGGGACGCGCCTGGAAACCATTTTGCGTGTCGGCAATAGTGTCGTACCAGTCCGTGAAGGGTACACGCGAACTGGTAGTGTTGGCAAACTGATAGAGAGAGTCAACGAAGAATTGACGCAAGTTGGCGTCGCTGGTTGAGGCGGCGGTCCACATCTCCCAGTCAGATTTGGTGTAGCTATGGCGGTTGTCGAGCGGAATACCATACTGGTTTTCCTTGCCACGATACCACGCTGCCTCTTAGTCATCGGTCTGGTTCTGATTCGCTGGATCGAGCGTGTTGGGGACGAGGTAATCGGCCCACTGCTTGAGTATCCTGTAGTGTGCATTAGCATAGGCATGGGCGTCACTGGCACTCGCACCATGCAGATAGGCCGAAGTCATAATCAGCATGTTCGCCGACTCTTCGATTGGCATATCTTCTTCGTTACCGTCGTTGTGTCCAGTGGCGTTGGGATAGTGTGAGCCAAGATCATGAACACAGAACGTTTTAGGCCAACCACCACTCTCTGAATATGCCAGGATGGGATCGAGCAACAGACGCAACAGGTACGGGTTGGTATAGTAGAAGACGGGCATACCAGGATACACCACGTCAACCGTCGAGACATTGCCATCGCTGCTAATCTCTTTGAGGAAGAGCCACGGCGCATTGCTTGTGCCAACCAGTTCTACGCCGCCAAACGCTTGCCGTAGTGCGAGTGAACACAAGGCTGCGTAGTTCACGCCATTGGCTTGAGTTGCCGCCGCTGTGATACTATCATCCAGCCCATTTGCACGATCAAGGGCAGCCCCCGCATCGTCATAGGCAAAGGCGAGCATGGCCTCCCAGCTCGACCAGTACGATTGCCACAGCGAAGGTACATTGTTACCTAGATAGCTCACGGCTGGTTGGCGTACATGTCCCAACACAAACACGGCTGGACTATTTGCCTGTCCTCCGACGGTGCCAAGGTTGTAACTAAAGGCAAAGACAGGCCAACGGTCATTGATGGCACGTGGCTTCCCACCATCGACGCTATTATTGAGCGTGCCCTGACTAACGGCAAGCGAACGTACATTAGTGTCAGCACCAATTTGCGAAGTCACGTTAGACTGGCTATTGGTGGCCCAGACAGCAGTGCCCCATGAAGGATAGTCGTTGGTCTCTGCCAGCGTTTGTGGTGAACTTGGAGTCACAGAAAGAGCGGTCAGGTTGCCGTTGGCGTGTCCCACCTGTTCGCTGTTCCATGTAACGAGGGTGGTATCGGTGCCGTGTGCCCATTCTGCAGAGATGTCAAAGTAGAGTTGTACGGCATGGTTGTTGCCATCGTTGCTCTGCGCCTGAGCAAAGATATAGCCGAACGGCATAGAGAGCCGTTGTATGTCTGTTGCCTCCACTGGCGACAGGAAATTCACGTTGAGCGTCACGCCGCCACCTTGAAAGGTGTAGCGCGATTGCGTGGGTGTGATCTCAAGTTGTGTCTGTGCCATAGCTTGCAAGGGATAGCAATGAATCATCCATTTATTGATGGTAACAAAAGAACAGCTCTTGTGGCAGGGATAACATTTTTGCGAACGAATGGTGCTACAATAAGAAGTGAGACAGAAGAAGCGACGCACGAAGTAGAGGTGTTATGAATAATAGCCCCTACAACGTATCTGTATTATTTTGATTATGCTCATAATCAAGCCCCTACACTCACACACCCAACCGATCAATAATCGCCAGCGTCACCACCAGAAAGATGCTCAGGCTCACAACGGCTATGATCGGGTCGAGAAAAGGACCACTGATCAAACTACCGCGTAGCCGCAAGCGCTGGAACAGGTTGGGTAGGGCAAGACCACACAGGGCGGCAACTAGCAGCGTGAAGCCGAAGCCGAGGCCGAGACCGACGCTAAGTAAACCGTTGCGGTAGAGAAACAGGGTCAGGATAACAACGAGCAGACTAGCGAGAACGCCACCGAAGGTGCTGAGTTGTAGCTCACGCCCGATGCTCTGCCACAGGTCTCTGCCATGTGACGCACGAAGTCGCCAACCTGCAACGCCAAGGGCCTGTGACCCCATACGCCCACTTGTCATGAGCAACATTGGCACAAGGCAGAACATACTGTTGAGCGCGACATGGGTGTGCAGCCCAATGGCAATATTCGCGATTGACACAAGAGCAACATTACCCTGCAACAGCGAACCGAACACCTGCGTCAACACAAGGGCCAGAATGAAGCCTGCGATGACATTGACACCAAGCCAGGAGAAGCGGTTGATAGCGGTGCGCCATGAAAACTTCTCTTCGTCCTCGGACTCCTGCACATCGACACCCGCAATATCTGAAATGTCCTCAGCCTGCTCTTCGTGTAATACGTCGATCACGTCGTCAACGGTAATCAGGCCGAGCAGGTGGTTCTCTTCATCGACAACGGGAATGCCGAGCAGGTCGTATTTCGAGATACGACGCGCAACCTCTTCCTGGTCGGTATCAGCCTGCACCTTGATAACGTCAGAGTCCATCAGATCGTGCATGCGCTTCCCCGGCTCCGCCGTGACCAGTTGACGCAACGAAACCACGCCTAGCAGGTGGCGTTCAGCATCCACAATGTAGAGGTAGTACACCATCTCAAGGTGTTCCGAATTGGCTCGCATATAGGTCAGGGCGTCCTCGACCGTCGCGTCCTGTGGAAGCGCGAGTACCTCGGTCGTCATGATACCACCAGCCGTTTCCGCACCATAGCGCAATAGGTCGCGAATAGGCTGGGACTCGTGCATTGGCATGAGGTTTAGGAGACGCTCGGCATCAGCATGCGACATATCGGCAAGAATATCGGCGGCGTCATCCGGTGCCATGCTTTCGAGCATATCAGAGGCGCGTTCGGGATCCAACTCGCTCAATAACTCGGACTGCAAGGGATATTCGATCTCGTTCAGCGTATCCGCAGCCGTCTCAGTATCCAGGCTTTCCAGGAAGGCACCTGCGTCCTCTACGTTTAGCTGTTCTAGGATGTCGGCGATATCGGCAGGATGCAGTTCAGCGAGTTTGTTGTGACTGACATTTAGTTGTACCTGCGGCACCACACCACTACCCGCAATAGCGGTACTTGCTCGCGTATCAGCAGGCATAGCCGCTAACTCACCCGTTTGACCACTGCTACCAGCGCGTACCATCTGGATTGGCTCAACATAATTCCAGGTGATGGTACGTTCCGCAAGTTGTAGACGCATAACACGACTCAAGGCACCAACGGGAGCCTCCATGCCGAGGCGACGTAACAGGCCACTAAAGCCGATATCAGCACTGACGAGCCGCGCCGTTTTCTTAATCTGTGCTAGCTTGAGATCATTAACCTTGACGACGCGGAACCCTTGCGTGTCCACAATCTGCTTATCTAACAGGTCACGCCGTAGCAATAGCTCATCTGTGCTTGGTGTATAGGGGACAATCTGGCTCTGTGCAACGGTCAGATCGACGCGAGTACCCTCTATCGTCTGCACCTGGGACCAGGGAATAATCGTATCATGCGTGCCTGTACCCAGCACAGGATGGACAATCAGGGCCGTCACAACTGGAAATGTCTCTTTTAACTCGACGCATACATCACGCACCACGCCCACACGTCGGTCTTCGTTATCATAAACGCTCTGTCGGAGCAATGCACTCAAAAAGATCATACTCTCACCGCCTTCTCCTGGGGACTTGATGATGCCAATTGACACACGAAAACGTATGATAAGTCGTTACCCGGCACAATCCATATGCAAAGCACTGTTCGCAGATATGGCTATCGTGTGGGGTTGATTTATCGCGTCCTCGTCAGAAACTGCTTTTTATTCAAACAGCCAACGAACTTCATTCTAGCTTCGCTTAGGCTGTCTGAAACGAATAGCTTGTCGTCAGGGCATGACATAGCGTCAGTCCTTGTAGACAATGCATGAGAAAACACTGGCAGGTGGGAGTTCTTACTCGACATCTTTCACATTCATGGGGAGAGATGTGTACTCATCGAGTAAGGCGGTGCGATCAGTCCAGGGGGCCAATCAGACAGTGGAGCCTGTTTCGATGAGGAGTAGAACAGTCCCGCAGTAGGCACTTGTTCGTGTCCACGCGTATAAGCTGAGACACACAGCACCTACTATGACTAGGGCCAGCGTCCATGTACTTTACCTCCTTAGCCCAGCACTTGTAGCCGTTGTTACGAGTGCATCACCAATGATACACATGGGGAAGATTCCAAAGGTCAATCTTCCCGCTTCAGCAAGTGTGGGTATAACAAAAAAACGTTCTGCTGAAAGTATAGCACGTAGAGTTGCTATTCGGCAAATTTGGTAGGACCTAGTTACCAACGGGCGACCACAAGGGTCGCACCCTACTATATTTCCAGGGTGAACGCGCATCAATGTATAGTAGGGGCGACCCTTGTGGTCGCCCGTTCATCTTCACCACCTTTGCCTTGACATTTAAGTCATTCTGGGACTAGCGATATACCTTGACATTTCGCAAAAACTTAGGTACTCTTTCATCAGAGCTAGTGGAAGCACGCTCGTAGATTTTTGTTGTGCAAAAGGATTGTAGATGCATAGTATGGTCATTACAGAACTCTCGCGGAGAGATAGTTTCCGCACGTATTGTGTGGGCCTCGTAACTCGATGTTTCTGGCCCACAGGAATACTGTGCCCTTTTTCAGGTTTGGAAGTGTTAGAACTGTAATGGAACCTTAAACAAAGACTTCTGAAAATTGGGGCTGTGGGCGATAGGTAAACATCGCTCACGGCCTTTGTGCTGCTTTTAAGTAGAGTTAAGAAACCGTGAGGCGAGCATGCTGGCCGTCCACGGTTTTCTGTTCTTCTAGCTGCTCGCCTTCCATGAGAAGGGAAAATACACCTGCGATGAATGTATTTCGCGCATTTTCTAATCGTTCCTTTGTCCTACTGTGGAGCGGCCAAACCGTCTCGCGCTTGGGTGATAGCCTTTATACCATTGCGCTGGCATGGTGGGTTCTGCAGAAAACTGGATCGGCAACAGCAATGGGAATCGTCCTGATCTGCGCTACGATTCCCATGCTTCTGTTTCTCCTCTTTGGAGGGGTGATAGTGGATCGTCTGCCCCGTGTGCGCTTGATGCTAGCCTCTGACCTTCTACGAGGCGGTCTGGTCGGCCTGATTGCCTTCCTATCTTTTCAGCAGTGGCTTGCACTCTGGCAAATCTTTGTATTGAGTACACTCTTTGGTACCGTCGAGGCATTTTTCTATCCAGCATATACGGCACTTGTCCCTGATCTGGTGCCCTCTGACCTGCTACCAAGTGCCAATTCACTCAGAAGTATCAGCCTTGATGCAGGGCAGTTCATTGGTCCCGTTATTGGCGCGACAATTATTGCGCTAGGTGGTACCTCGCTCGCATTCGCCTTAGATGGTGTGTCCTTTGTCATTTCGGCACTCTGTCTGGTAGCACTTCCGCATGTTCCGGCACTGGGTAGCCGCGCGGAGAAAGAAGTGGGTATACTGCAGGATATGCGCGAAGGGATCAGCACGGTACTACATTCTCCGTGGTTGTGGGTTACATTGGTGGTTGCCAGTGTGAGTACGATTTTCCTGATTGGTCCCTATGAGGCTGCCTTGCCCCTGCTAGTAAAACAGCGTTTCGGGGCACAAGTGGGTTTCTATGGGTTGCTCACGTCGCTTTCCGCTATTGGTTCCATACTTGGAGCGTTCTGGCTTGGGCACTTCAAACGACTACGATGGCGTGGATGGCTGACCTATGGTGCATGGTTGATAGCCAGTCTGATGCTTCTAATCGTGGGGCTACCTCTATCCATATGGGTAGTGAGCGTAGCGGTCTTTCTTCAAGGTGCCGTAATCGTGATCATAGGACTGGCATGGATGAATACACTGCAAGAGTTTGTGCCCTCTAACCTGTTGGGGCGCGTCGCCAGTATTGATGTACTGGTCTCTTCTGGCCTGCTCCCCATCGGCTACGGGCTGGCTGGTATCGCTGCTGATCGGCTTGGCGCATCTACAGTTTTTGTGCTTGGTGGAGCGATTTCTGCCAGCGTCATCGCGCTTGGGCTGCTCCATCCCGCTATCAGGAGAATGGATTAAAGTGTTCTGTCTCTGATCCCATGCACTATGTGAACGACAACTGAGTGGGCATGACAGGGCTTGTCCCTGTCATGCTGCCTAGTCCTCATTGCAAGCTTAATCATTCTTATCTTGATGCATATGAGCGTCATAGAATGAGGCACGTACAGCCGTTCCTTTGCTCCACAGAAAATCGCTCTTGTGAAGCTATTCTCGGTCTGCGATGATCGACCCCACGCGGTCGCCCAGGGTTGGATCTCTGCGGCTCAGGATGACGGCATAGATGAGCGCGAGGACAACGATGCCGAGGGCAATCCAGGGGAAGAGATTAAACGGTTCTGCTTGACCAGGCTGAACGAGTGCATAGAGTGGGAAGCCTATGGCTAGCACACCGAGAAGCGGCAGGATCAGATGTTTTATGAGGGAGAACTGATCGCGGTGGTGTCTCCTATAGTACACGGGCAGTGCCAGGTTTGAGACCAGATAAACTAGCGAGATCAGGATCGTACCCAGTGTGGCGATATCACCAAAGAAGGTAACAGGGTCTACATTCCAGCCAAAGATGTAGGTGATGGCAAGGCCAATACCAACAAAAGCCAAGAAGCTGACCCAGGGTGTGTGTGTCTTAGGGTGCAGTTTTGCTAACCAGGAGGGAAGTAGACCTTCACGAGCCGCGTTAAAGATGAGGCGAGACTGTGAATTGGAGCCGGCGATCATGGCACTCATGATGGAGGTGAAACCGGCAATGTAGGCAAGCAGTGCGAGAATGCCGGAGACTTTTTGTGCCGCCTCAATAAAGGGAACCTGTGCTGCCGAGAGGGCAGTCGCATTGTAGTTAAAGGCGACAACGGTAGCGTACATAAACAGCAGGAAAGAGACCGTCATCAGCAGGGTACTGGCAAAGATAGCCTTTGGTACGTTGCGTCGTGGATCTCTGGTTTCCTCAGCAAGTGCGGCGGAGTTTTCCCAACCGACGAAGAGGTAGATGGCGACCGGGAAGCCAAGTCCCAGACCTGTGAAGCCACCTGAGAGATTCGCGGGATTGAAGGGGGCGAGGGACAGACTTCCCGCATGAGTGATCAGGATAATAACCGATACCAGCACGAGTACGAGCATTTCCAGACCAAAGAAGTAGCCTGCCCACCTGGTAGAGAGAGAGACTCCTCTGACCATAAGGAAAAAGACAATCACGACAAAAAGCAGAGTGAGCAGTTGCCACGGCACATTGATGCCAACATACTTTTGTAGGATGATCTGCATCCAGCCACCGGAGATAGTGATGACGGAGGCCATGGCGATAATATAGCCCAGGCTGATAACAATGGTTGTGGTTACGGCCATCACAGGTCCAAAGGTTTTCCCAATGAAGGTGATAAACGAGCCAGTTGAGGGAATCGAACGAGAGAACTCGGCAAGGGTGTTACCAAGGAGAGCAATAGCAATAGCGGCCAAGACAATAGTGAGCGGTGAGGCAACTCCGGCGGTGGCGGCAATGAGGGCAGAGCTGAAAAAGAAACTCATTGCTGGCGCAATGTTAGCCATGGTGGAAGTCGCTATATCAAACAGACTCAGTTGTCCGCGTTCAAGGCGTGACACCTCTAGTGAACCCAACATTTTCCCTTCAATGGGAAGCTCAGGCGGTAATGCTTTGGACATAGTACTTCCTTTCGTTTGCTCCGCTTTCCTATTTGGTCTAGTGACATGGATGTATTGTATCATTTTTTAGCTATGCTAACAGAAGCATATACCCTAGCTTTCTTTTGTGGTTTCAATAGCCAATGCCCAATTAGTTTGCCCTTCCAATTCCAGGCGAACCTCATATTGAGTCCCTTGAGACGGATTTTGCTCCTGTGTAAATTGATTGGTGATAGGTTGCGGAGTTGCATTACATGGAACTGTAGATGTGCCGCGAGAAACTACCTCAATACGCATCTTTCCTGTCCCCTGACACCAACCCAGCACTGTAAAAGTTTTCTTCGCAGTAATCATTCCAATAGTCTCTTGGATGGTAGCTCCTAACGTATTTGACGTGGTGTTATGGGCAGTGAGAAGGTCCTGCCAACCCAATCCCATACTCAAAGGTGGTGGCGTCAGGGTTGCAGAGACCGAAATCGAGGTCTCTGTTGGAGAAGCAGGAGGAATTGAAGAGCTTTGTTTATTGGGGGAAGAAGACGTACAAGCAGAAAGTAAGAGTACGCCGATAAGAGCAAGAAGTAGTATACACGAAGAGCTAGTATCTCTTCGTCTGTGTTGTAGCACTTGTGTATGCATAGAAAAATATCCTTCCATGTAGTTACTCAAAATAATTATCACCCCAAATAGTTCGTGATCATAGTTATTTCTTATCTCTAAATGTACCTTCTTTGCGACTGTCAACCAGCACTTGTCTTGTACTCTCTCTCACGTCGCCTTAATCTACTCTTTGAGTTACGAGCGACAATTGGGCTGAGTTTCTTGCTCACAAGGCTTTATAGAATAAAAGCTCCTATACCATTCCTCAATTCAATACAGAAGCATACACCTTTTCGTGCTCATCTAACATCCCTGTAAGCGAAAAATTGTTTTCAACATGAGTACGGCATTGTCTCCGAGAGAGTGTATGCAACCTATCGACATACGAGACAGCACTCGCACGGTCCCCTGGCTCGACGAGGAAGCCAGTTTCGTTGTGTCGGATAATCTCTGCAACGGCACCACGTCGGTAGGCAATAACAGGCGTACCAGTCGCCATTGCCTCGACAGGAGTCAGGCCAAACGGTTCGTCCCACTCGATAGGGAAGAGCAGACCGAGCGATTGACTCATTATTTCCCATAGGGCCGAACGCTCTAGCTGCCCTAACACCGTAATGTGGTTTCCAGCAATTTGTAAGAGCGGTAGGATGCGCTCTTGATAATACACGTGGTCGTAGATGCCGCCTGCAAGGAGCAGGTGATGTTGCGCCTGTTCCGCAATCGCGATTGCAGACTCGACGCCTTTTTCGGGCGTGATGCGTCCAGCAAAGAGGAGCGGCGCATCTGATGCGACCTGTGCCGCGAAAGGAATAGCGTCAAGATCGAGACCATTGTAGATAATATGGTCGAATGGCGTGTAAGGTGCATAAGTCGCGGCGCAGGAGTGCGAGACGGTGAGTAGCGTCAAGGGATGGCCTTGTTGATGTAAGACATGGAGGGCATTGTTAATTTCGGGCGATACTGCTGGTAAATGAATGGTGTGTATAACTGGTATGTCGTACACCAAAGCACTACAGGTGAAGGCAGGCCAATCGAAGGCATGCGCGTGAACAATGTCGAAATCGTTGGAGCGTTGCTGTAGCTGCAAGAAGAGATCAAGAAAAATGTTAGCCTGTGCAAAAAAGCCAGTGTCGGTTGGTCGTTCCTGCTCTGGCTCTGAGAAGCTCGCAGGTCGTACACTTTCTGGCACCGCTATCTGCTCAATCCTTACCTGCGGTACAGACGAGCCAGTGCGTGCGAACAAGGTAACAGTATGTCCACGCATCTGTAAACCTTGTGCGAGATCGGCTAGCATGGCCTGTGCGCCGCCTGGGTAGGGTTGCGCGATGGGTGTCACCAGTGGCGCGATGAGGGCAATCCGCACGATGTTACGCCTCTCCTCTATAGGATGCAACATTGTTCTCGGTTTCGTGCAACGTCACCTCGTAGAGCAGTCCATCAGGAAAGCCATTTGCTAACCGCTCCCAGAACTTGATTGCCAGCATCTCAGCCGTTGGAATAACGCCCTCAAGCCAGGGTACATCATAGTTGAGGTGCTTGTGATCGACCCAATTGATCACCTGCTCGTTGGTGATACGTTTCATCTCAGTCAGATTGAGTACCATGCCTGTGCGCGAGTCTACATTGCCTTTGACCGTCACCTCAAGCACATAGTTATGTCCATGCCCATTAGGGTTCGCACATTTATCGTAGATGGCATAGTTTTCGGCTTCCGAGAGTTCGTTGCTCCAAAGTCGATGCGAGGCACTAAAGGTTGTGCGTCGTGTCAGGTACACCATAGTTCTGCTCGCTTTTCCCTTAATAACAATCGGTCTGTAGGGGCCATAATTCATTACGCCCCTCGTCTCCATCGACCATGTTTCCCATTATTGGGTACGTTCCTCAATTCTCGCCAACATTGTTTATCAGGACGCGGGCGTAATGAATTATGGCCCCTACAGAATCGCGCGTCGTATCCTGTTAATAGGGATATTTTATGCGTTCGTGAATAATTCGATATTGCTGCCACTAAACATTTTGCCAGAGTCGTCGGCGAGAAAGAGCAATATTTCTGCTAAGTCTTCGGGCGTCATGCCAGCTTTCAGATGTGGAGCTGCCTGCCGCAACATCTCGGTGGCAACCGCACCGGGACTGACCGCGCTAACACGAATATTGTGTGGCTTGCCCTCAACTGCGAGAATTTCTGTCAGGCTCGCGATGCCTGCCTTCGAGACGTTGTACGCGCTCAAGCCGGGGAACTTTTCGATGCCCTTGACGCCGGAGAGCGACGAGATTGAAAGAATGACGCCCTGCTTCTGCTCAACCATCATGCGAAACGCCGCGCGACAACATAGGAAGGTGCCACGCAGATTGACCGCGATAACCTCATCCCAGGTCGCCGTATCCATCTCGGCAAACGGTTTTACGGCAACGATACCAGCACAATTCACCAGCATATCGACACGGCCATAGCGCGTTCGGGCTAGCTCGAACAACGCCTGCACATCCTCTTCACGGGACACATCACCAGCCAGCGTAACGGCCTCGCCACCATGTGCTGCGATATCTGCGGCTACCTCGTCGAGTTGTGCCGCAGTGCGGCTCATAAGAACGACCTTTGCACCCTCGCGTGCGAAAAGCTGCGCGGTGGCTCGACCAACGCCGCGTCCCGCGCCTGTAATGATAGCGACACGATTTTGTATGCTCATAGAGAAAATTATAGCACTTTCATACAAAAGCGTCCTGTGAAAGTAAAGAGATGCATTGTTGTTCAAGAATCAACGCTTCAACTTTGCAGTTCTTTTACCGCATCTGGCTCAATTATATAAACGTTATTAGATAAATCAAGTTTTACCAGTTTTGTTAACGCTTGTAGTATAGCAGAAGCAATTGCGGTGACGGGAGTGTTTCTAGGAAAAGCATGAAGAACAAGAATACCTGCATGAGGTGGTGGAAATTTTATTCGACTGAGATAATCTGTATCAAATGTCACAATGACCTTATTACTTGCGCGAGCATAGATGAAGATTGAGGCATCGGATTGAGAATTTAGCCTTTCGTCATAAACACGTGTAACTATATAGCCTGCTGTTCGCATCGCCAAAAGCACTTTTTTAGGAATGTTTTCATCCAGTAAAAATGCCAATGGATGCATCGTCATTAAAGCCTCACTTTGCTATTTTCCAATGCATCCGCATACCCTTTAACGTATTGTACCTGCTCTGGACTCAACTGTTTTACCAGCTCTACCTGCGAACGCTGCAAATCATATTCTTGAGAAACTTCATCAATTGGCATACCACTCTCAAGATGACCGATGATACGATCAACAAAGACACGAGTTCCTTCGATAATCGGGCGGCCACTATTGATTGCTGGGTCCTGCACAATACCAGACGAAATTTTGCGTACTCTTTGTAAAGCCATTGGCTCCTCCTCGCGCTATATCTCTTATTATAACACTCTTTCTTAAAGAGAAAAGAATTTTCACACCTTGAAACATTTTGAAATCTTGAAGAACTGTAGCATCTTAACGTATACTCATATGTACAGAAGCAAAGGAAAAACAAATATAATGCCAACCAGTAATACCTCACGTACCTACTCTATTACAGAGATACGAGAAGAAATTACCCGTCTGCCTGAACAGTTTGAGCAAGAAACAGACGCGATAACTGTCACACGTCGTGGACAGCCTGTCATGGCTATTCTGCCTTTTGAAGGCTACAAAGAGCTGCTAGGGAAGATAGATGCATTGCAAGAGACTATCGAGGTACTACAAGATCAGGAACTTATGAACGTCTTTCGAGAGAGTGTCGAGGCACTGCGTAATGGAGAGACCGTTGCATGGGAAGATGCTAAGCGAGAATTGGAATTGCTATAAATATGTTAAAGCCGACGTATATGAGCTGGCAAAGAAGATGTTACGCTTAGGTCTGCTCGATACAGAGTAAGAATTTTTGAAGTCTGTGTTGCTGAATTCCTCTTTCCTCTGCTATAATAATAGCTACAATATAACTGATATTACTATAAGCGTTGCTGTATTCTCGCTTCTTGTTTATTGGTGCATCCGCTAACGACAACGGGGACTCGCACATTGCTTCGCTCGTGCGAGCGAGGGCGTGATACATCAGGCCCCTACGTTGCCTGTATATTTAGCGGATGCACCATTTATCTACATATGCGAAAATTTAGTCAGGGTGTGATTGTGAGTAGTATTCGACGACAGATAGGTCTTTGCCGGGAGGGTGCATGAACGCTTCCACCGTTTTATCGGGTTCGCTATCGGATTTTGGATTGGTAGAGGTGTTGCAGGTGGTGGAGTTAGGCGGCATGACTGGTGCCATTCAATTGAAACAAGATAACGGACATACAGGCATCATCTATTGTAGCGAGGGCAAGGTGGCGAACTGCTCCGAGTTCGACCCAGGCGCGTTGATGCTGGGCGATGTCTTACAACAATTGGGGATGGCAACGTATACACAGATTGAGGCCGCTTCTACACAGCAGCAATCAGATATTGTGGGCAAGCGCATTGGCGAGCGACTCATCACGATGCGTATCATCAATGAAAAGCAACTCCGTGAGGCGTTACGCACAAAAGCATTGTGGACGGCACGCGAATTGGCAATGTGGCAAATTGGTACCTACGAGTTTATCGCCAGCCCTGATATACAAAAACTGTTGCCCTATAACGATGCACCACTCAATATAGAGGTGATGCGTGCTACGATGGAGATGGTACGCTACACCGATGAATGGGACGCGATGAGAGACTTCTTACCGCAAGGCATGCGAACGCAGCTCCAATTAGCACCCGCTATTACACATCCTATGAACTTTCATCGTAGCACACTTGAATTGCTGATGCAGATCAATACACAACGCCGTGTACGTCGTATTGCCAGCGCGGTACGTCGTCCAGAGTTAGAAGTAGCACACGAACTCGCGCAATTTGTGCAGCAACAACTTGTAAACTCTGTCTTTCAAAACGCACCTGTTCACAGTAGCAACGGACGCAAAGTTCGTCTGCCCGATGCCGCCGAGAAACTACGCCTGGAGAATTTCCAATTGCTTGACCTGATAAGCCGCATGGAGCAAGAGTGGGAGAAACAGCGCACACCTACCGAACAATTGCCAACCCTAGTGCGCTTCGTGAATTGGACGATGGACGCACTGATTGATGCCTATCGCGTCAACAAAACGGAGCTTGACCCGGACATGCTCAAGATGCTGCTCACCAACGAAAGCTTAATGTATATGGGAACATATGAATTTCAGGTTGAACATAATAATATCGACGTTGACGATTTTACCAACCTGTGCGACACCGTTCTCAATGACCGCATGCAGGATGCCACCGACTTTTACGATGAAGCATCCTCCGTGCTACAACGAATGATGCGTACCCTGTTCGCGGCAATCAACGCACGTGTGGTCAGTCCTCGTGAACGCCTCGAAAATCAAGAGGTATGGGAGGCCATGTTCGAGCAATTCGCGTTGACGCGCACAGCAATATAGAAAAACAAAGAAAATGCCTGTGGCGTGGCTCGCGAGCCACGCCACAGGCATTTTCTTTATTTTGGGGGATACGAGACGAAGACGCTTTTGATTTCGCTGAACTCTTCAACAGCACCAGCACCAAGTTCGCGGTGTCCATTGCCGCTCGCCTTCATGCCACCAAATGGCAGGTGTATCTCTGATCCGGTCGTAGCTGCGTTGATATAGACAAGGCCCGACTCGATTTCACGAATGGCGCGAAACGTCAGGCGGCTACTCTCGGTGAAGATGCCCGTTGACAGGCCATACTCCGTCTCATTTGCCACCCGCACCGCCTCTTCATAGGAGTTCACAGGAACGATGGAGACAAAGGGGCCAAAGACTTCTTCATGTGCGATACGCATGTTCGGCGTCACGTCGGTAAAAACGGTTGGCTTATAAAACGCGCCATCGCTGTATTCGTTCTCGGTCAGTGCAGCACCTCCTGTCACCAGTCGCGCGCCCTCTTGCTTGCCAACCTCAGTATACTCATGCACCGCCTTTACACGTCCCCTGTTGACCAATGGCCCCATCTCGACGGTTGCATCGAGGCCGTCACCGACGCGCAGTTTCTCGGCTGCCGCAATAAGCCGTTCAGTAAATGCCTTTTGCACCGATTTCTGCACAATCACACGGCTTGTCGCGGTACAACGCTGGCCCGTTGTACCAAAAGCCGCACCTGCAATGCCTGTTACAGCCAGATCGAGGTCGGCGTCTTCTAGCACGATAACCGCGTTCTTGCCACCCAATTCGAGCGTACAACGCCGCAGGTCGCGCCCACATATCTCGGCGACGTGTCGTCCCACCTCTGTCGAGCCAGTGAGCGAGATCATATTGATACGTTTGTGACTGGCTAACGCATCGCCCAGCGTACCCCCTGGCCCCGTGATAACGTTCAATACGCCTGCTGGCAGACCTGCCTCATGCAAAATTTCCGCCAGTTTAATAGAGAGCAAGGGTGTATCACTGGCAGGTTTCAAGATGACTGCATTGCCTGCTAAAAGCGCAGGAAAAGACTTCCATGCAGGAATAGCAATAGGAAAATTCCAGGGTGTGATGATGCCGACAATGCCGAGAGGGTGGCGCACGGTCACACAAAACTTGCTGGGGAATGCTGAGGGCAAGGTTTCACCCTCGGCACGACGCCCCTCGCCTGCAATAAATTTCGCAACGTCGATGGCAATCTGCACATCGCCACGCGTCTCCTTGAGAACTTTGCCCATCTCGCGTGTCATCAGGACCGCAAGTTCTTCCTTGCGTTGCTCCAGGATGAGCGCGGTACGTAGTAGCACCTCGCCTCGTTCGGGTGGTGGAGTTGCGGCCCAGCCTTGTTGCGCCTTGCTCGCGGCTGCAATGGCATCTTCGAGATCGTCAGGCGTCGATTTCTGGAAGTGCCCGATGACCTCGCTGGTGTGTGCGGGATTGGTGCTGGCAAAGGTCGCACTGGCCCTGGCATCACGCCATTGCCCGTCGATAAAATTCTGGAATACCTGTTGCGTCGGGGTATCTAAAGACATGCAAATGCTCCTCAATGAGTGTGTGGATCGCCTTTGACCTGTTCGTGGTTGTGGCACCTGTCAGACGAAAATAAAAACGCTACTAATACAGTATATCACGCATAAGGGAGACTGAAGATATTCTGCACAATTTCCTCAGACCACAGATGGTCTGAGGAAATTGTGCAGAATATCTTAGGATGTTTTTTTAATATGTATCTTGGCTCATACCTTTACTGTGCTGCTCAAGGGTCGCGGCAAAGTTACGCATGCATTGCTCTATCGCTTGAAGTTCTTTGGAAGCATTGGGATGTTGGCGAATTTTCGTGCAGTAGTTCGCCGTTTCCAGAAAACGTTCGTAGAGGAAGCGCCACGCGGCATAGCGATGAGGAAGCATGTAACCCGTGCGATAGATTTCAAAACTTGCACCTGCCATCTTGCCAGGTGCATTTTGACCAACGGGTAGTGTTGTGAGCAATTCGCCTAGCGGCTTGAGCAGTTGGAACATGCCGTTGACGGCAATATCGCTCAATGCCTTGAGTTCTTCCTCGGTCTCGCCACGATAGATATACATGCGAATTAACGTCTGTAACACCAATTCATAGGAGACGTTGAACAGGTTGGCGAGATTGGCGGTCAGCTCTTCGGTGATAACCACCACGTCGTCAGTATCACTTGGTTGATTCAAGTAGGCAGCGGTAACAGAGCGGGCAGGTTCAAAGCCTGGCTGCCGCTGTTTCATCGCATGATATTCTTGCCAGACGCTCAAGAACTTGCCATAGTGCGCGTCCTGCCAATCGCCACGTGCGCCTTCACCCTGCTCTACAATGGTCTCGATGGCCTTGACTGCGGAGGCGAGATCGGTAACGGGAATAAGTTCAGGCCAACCAAAATATTGCTGTGTCATTTGTGCCTGCGGTGGACCAATGAACACACGGTCCTCGCCATACTTTTCAACCATATGCCGAATGCCCTGCTCAATTCCCCGGTACAGATGCCCAACAGTAGCGAAATTCTGCGCTTCAGGGGCGATATCATCCAACCGCATCGGTGGATTTGGCACGCCCACCGCCTCGAAACCCTCTGCATCCTCACGACTCATGCCTTCTGGTCGTTCCAGATAAAGAAAATGTTGTAACGCACGCTCACCAAAGGGTATCAACGCTACCTGCACTCCTGGCGGGAAATACTTCGCCTCCTGTGGAAAATTTGGGCGATTGAAATAAGGAATAGTGCCAAGCGCAACCAGCAGATTATTGACTAGCGCAAGATGTAACATCTCTTGCGACGCCACGTTCAAAATAATATCTTCCCAATGCTTGATGCTATCAAGTTGGTCTTGCGTGATGCCTTCATCTATACCACGTTTCAGGCTGAACGTAGCAAACAAATATTCGCACATCAGCATATGTTCGAGTTGTGACGCCTCGGAGAGCAAAAAGAATAACTCTTCACGATTTTCGACGACGATAGGATTCTCTTGCGTCATAATTATCTCCTCTATAAGAATAAAAAGCGATGTGATAGAATATGCCGTTATACATCGTATTCTATCACATCGCTTTTATCTTCTATCTTAAACAGACTCAACCTGGGGGCCATCGGTTGTTTGTGTCGGTGGCACTTCAGGAATTGGCTGCTGTTGCGTGGAGGTTGCAGGAGCAGGCTCCGCATAGTCATTCTCTTGCGCTGGACGCTTGAAGATATAGTATGCCGAGTTCGAGGTCAGTGGCTGGATACTTACCAGCTCCCACCCTTCACGGCCCATGCCATTCATGTAACGACGTGCAAATGTGCTGCGTCGCTCGTTTCCAATCAAGGTCTCAAGTCCCTCGCTGGAGATTCGCCCACGATAGTCGATATAGACAACTTTATAAGCCCATTGAGCCATGATAGTTGCTCCTTCCTTCTTGTCTCTCTACTATGTATATGTTTGTGTTGGTTGAGTCCCACCAGAGAGAACCTTCAATGCCATATCCGATGTCATCTCTTGCGTGAATGGCCCATTTTTGTTGTGTTATGTAATCGCGCCTCGCTCGCAGGAAAACGTTCCACAGTTGGGTCATTCGTGCAAACAACCGACTGCACACTGGGTTCCACAGTCAATGTGTCGTCAATCGCAGGTTCTCTACCAGCAGGTTCCTCTGCACATAAGTAGTATAGCCGCGCGGAGGAGTTAGTGCGCCGCCAGTTCCACCAGTTTATGAGGCAGTGTGAACTGTCTGGAAGAAGCCTGTCTATTTCTACAGGTATGGGTTCAAAGGTTACTCTGCCCTTAGCAAGTCGGCAACTTCCATATGGCTCACTGCTCGCATTGCAGGCAGAATTGCCAGAGCCGCGACCATTACCATCAGCACTATCACCCCACATGCGATGAGCGGAACGGAAACGATTTTTTGCGTCGAGTGTTGTGTAGACAAGACCCATAAGGAGACCAGCACACCTGGAACCGTCCCAATAATTGACAGGAACAGCCCTTCCTGAACAAACAACCTTTGAATCGTCCACGGTCGCCAGCCTACCGCTTGTAAAAGACCGATCTCTTTCTGCCGCTCTCGCACCTGCTGCAAGAGCAATTCAGCCACACTGAGAAAGGTCAACACCATCGCAATTCCGCAACCAGCTATCTGGGGAACGGCTGTTTGAAAAAGCACGTAATCACCCAGTAACGTGCCTTGTAGTGCCTGGCGAAGAGCGAGAACACCATTAAACATGATCATCAGCAACAAAGCGGAAAAGAAGAGACTCAAAACAGCAATCAAGGCCCGTATTCGCGAACTTCCGAGGTTGCGTAGTACCAGCGTACCAATTGGCATGAACATCCCTTCAAAGCGTGATCCCAACAAGTTAGTCTTTCCCGTACTCACGGAAGACCCAGCTCGTAAGAGTTCAGCAGGGTGAACGAGCCAGATTTGCCGTAGTGGGTAGAGTATGCTGATCAGGGCAAAAGCCAGCATGAGAGGAATGGTCCATATCACCACAAACCACAGCGGTACGACTCCCAGGAAGGTAGCCATCAGTAGTGCAAGGCCCAGACCGACAATACCGCCTCCAATGGCTAGGATCAATGACTGGATCAGGAACAGCAGTATGGGTTGCCACGGTCGCCAGCCAAGCATGCTGAGAACCGCAAAGTCCCTGCGCTGTGAACTTACCAGCGTACTAAACGCTACCGTGAGATAGCCAAGACATACCGCCAGTACTGCACCCAACAGGAGGAGTCGCGTAGCTCCCAGTTGGCTCAGGTAGGTCAGTCCCACACCAATATGAATCCAGCGTTCTTCAACCCAGCCAACTGGAGCAATAGGGTGATCTGTTCCAAGAGTCCCTGCGTGAACGCCTGGAACATACACTAGTGTTGGCTGCGGTGAGGAGCCAAGCGTGACCACCACCTGTAAGCCTGTTTGCAGGCGAATCTCTTGTGCCACGGACTGGATATGCTTCCAGCTCTCCTGGTTTGGTGTGACGACACCTGCGACCCGCACACGAATAGCACTAATGCAATGCTCGCCGACAAGCTCCCTGGCGGCAGAAATCGTCGTGAGTGCCAGTGGCGGCTGCACGATTAAACCTGCAGGATTCGTGGTTGGTAAAAGCGTCGTTGGCGTGACAGGGCGTCCCTGTGCATCGTACCGTAAGACGACAGGCGGTGTTGCATAGGTGTTTTCGGGTAACCAGTTGAGGGGATTGTTTATCTGCGCCACCAAGCCATTGTCGGTGAATTCTCCAACCGCTTCATAATTGTAGAAGACATCTGGGCCACCAGGATTCTGCTGTATATCAGTAGAAGTAGACTTGACCGTCTGTAAAGGAGTGAGGGTGCGGAACGTTCCCTCACCTACTTGCGTTCCTTTTGGGACAAGCACATAGGCCGCACTGCCATCAGGTGCGGTCATATGGGTATAGGCTAAGCCAGCCGGAGCGGATGCCGTGGAGAAATCCAGCCCATAGTAAGGCTCAAGTCCGTTGCTGGAAGAGGGGAGATAGTTCTGCCAGGTGTGACCATTCCAGAGCAGGCCGTGACCTGAGAAGCGCTGGGGATCATTTTGCACCAGAGGCACTGTACCCGTAAACATGATCTGCTTGTCAAGCCGCTGTTGCAAGTAGGAAATCCCTCCCTTTGCCAGTATCTGGTCAGCCGTCATAGAACCATGATAGAGGAGTGTTAACGTCGCACTGAGCATAATTTGACCAGAGAGTTGCCGATGAATAAGCATGGGAATCGCATCTGTAGGAATAGTCTTGTGCAGACTCGCATAATAATACGGATTGCCAGGAATCCGCGAATCGAGGTGAACAGTATCCTGCTCAGCCAACATGCGTCCAGCACTGATGCTCTTATTGAGATGAACAAGCTGGTTTTCCGCAGTCGGGTCAATGCCAGCAAGCAAAAATGTTCCCGTACCGTTTGGCGACATTGGAGCGGGGGAATTACCTGTTTCAACGATTTCTTCGTTGATCTGTCCATCGAATACCGCTAATACATCAGGAGGTTGTGAGCTAGTAGAGCTGGTATCTTTAGCAGGGGTTGTACTATCGCTACCAAAGATAATGTAGATCAAGTCCCTCTCTTGCAATTCGACAATATGTCGTTGTCCATTGAAAGCGGTTAGCGTCCAGTCTAGCTGGTAGTACCCGGTAGGAAAGCTGTGATCTGAGAAATAGATTTGCGGTACAGGCATCTGCACATAGCCCACATAGGCAATAGGTGCAGCTACCTCTATGCCTGCGAGATTCTGTATCTGTTTGTATTGCTGTATACTTATTCCCCCACCATAACCAGTAAGCAGATCAGAAGGAATTCGTTGATCGGTGGGAACCTTTGCCTGTGGTGGCAAGACAGCCAAATCGTAGGTTGGTCGCCAGTTCTGACTAATAATCTGGTTCGCTCGTACAAGAGTCGTCTGCGTCGTTGCACTCAAGAGGATTAGCGCACAAGCTGCAAGAAGAAAGCCACTGCTTGCAAGGGCACTTTTCCCAGGCTGTCGCTGGAGCATCAGAAAGACATATTGCCACATCTGTTCGCCCTTTCATATCTAGGTATGCTGCAAGTTGCCTATTCAAGCATGCATGTTCTTATCTATTCAGACAACTACGACATGAAGATTGACCACGTATTACGTAGCACTGGCAATCGGAGCCGCCGTTGGTGTTGGCGTTATCATCACATTCGCAGTTGGCACTGGTGTCGGACTGAGTGCAACAGGGGCAATGGTGAGCGTGATATTTATGGTAACGGCTGGCCCTGCTGAAGGCGTGATAATAACGGTTGCAGAATAGGGTGTACCAGCAGTAAGTCCTGCCGTGTGTACACTAAAGAGAATTGCCGAGGACACGTTGGAGGCATCACTACCACTCGTTGTGTCAAGCGTCAACCACGTAGCTGAAGGCGATCCTGCTGTCCATGTAAGGGTTGCGCCACCAACATTCGTAATGGCGAGCGACTGCGCGGCAGGGTCTGTGCCAGCGGTCGTTGTAAAGGTGATGCTTGACGTACTTAGCTGCATCGAGGGTTGGGCAACGTTGATCGTGATGGCAATAGTGGTCGGGCTACCAGCCACGACAGCACCAGTTGCTGCGTCGGTAGCGGTCAACGTTACAGTTGCACTAAAACTGCCACCAACAACACTTGCTGCATTTGTCACGACAATAGTGATCGCACCATTGCCACCTGCCGCAAGCGAGCCAGAGGTAGATGCAAGTCCAACAAATGCAGGTGCGTTGGCTAGCGTGGCGTTCCAGTTTAACGCTGTCCCTCCTGTATTTGAGATGTTAATTGGCTGTGAGGTCACACCATTTGTACCATGCACGATTGCAGCACCAACACTTGCTGAGAGTGCTGGTGGGGCCGTTACCGCTACTATAATACTAACAGGTTGCGGACTCCCTACAATTGCGACGCCGCCATTGCTCGCTGCCAAGGAGATCGAACCATGATATGGAACAGCCGTCATCGCAGCACCATTCACATTTACGGTAAATGTTGCAGTTCCACCAGAAGGAAGCATTGCTGCCGTCGGTGTTACACCGAGCCAACCCGTACCATTTGCAAGAGTTATAGTGGGAGTGATGGTAACATTCCCGGCACAGGTACCGCTTGCAGCTATTGAAAATGTCTGCGGCGCGGGATTTTGTCCTGCCTCTGTACTGAAGTTTTCAGTGTTTGTCGATGGTGCCTGGAGCGTACATGCAGGTTGTACTGTGAGTGTAACGGGTACATCCACAGGTGCGCCAATGGCCTGATTGGTCACACTATCACTTGCCGTAACCGTCACGGAAGAGTTATAGATAATTGGGGCAAGACCAGCTAGGGAGACGCTCACACTGCTATTTGCTGTTGCTATCGGCGCGAACGTTCCCGTTGCAGGTGTTATAGTCAACCATCCCCCTGCTATGGCGGGCGCAACGCTCCACGCGATAGAGTGCGAACAGGCACCACTTGCCGCTATAGTCAGCGTTTGTGGAGATGGAGCTACCTGCCCTATTACTGCACTAAAAGAAAGTGCGGGACCAGCCGAGACTGCACAGGGTGCGTTCGGCTGTGCCAACGTAAATGTTACCGGAATGGTTTCCGTGCCTGATGCTGTGGTAAAAACAATTGAGCCGTTATGGGTGCCAGGATTCAAGCCAGCGTCGTTGATACTCACCAATGGATGAGTTGGTGTTGTACCGCTTGTAGCTCCAAGCACCAGCCATTGGGAGCTACTTGTTGCACTCCACGACAGAGTCTTTGTGCAACCTTGCGAGACGCCGATACTTAAATTCTGACTGGCAGGGGCTGCCAGTCCGTAAGCACCTGCGAACGTCAGCAACGATGGCGCAACTTGTAGTACACACTGTGGGTTAATCGTGATTGTCACTGCAATGCTCTGTGGACTATCTTTTACCTGTCCCTGCCCACTAAAGGTGATAAGACCGCTATAGGTTCCGGGCAGCAGTGTACTGGTGTTAATACCAACGCTGACAGACTGTGTTACGCCAGGCGGCATAGAGGTGATAAGGCCACCGCGAGAAGCAGCATTTTGGATAGTCCCGGACAACGGCGAGACAGAAAGCCACGAAGCATTTGTCGCTACACTCCATTGCAATGGACGTACACCCGGATTGCTTATATTAACTGTCTGCGTGGGCGGTGCGCTCCCACCATCCGTTGCGGTAAAGGAGAGTACAGCCGGATTCACCTCAAGCACCGCCTCGTGTCCTGGGTCGAGTGGCACAACGCTCATCTTGACATCTATCTTACTATTACCTGCACTAGAGGCGAAGTTCACATGAGCGGTATAGGAGCCTGGTTGCAGCGTTGAGCGGTCTACGGCAACCGTGACCTGCGCTTTTGAAATATCGGCGATCATCCCTTGCTTTGGTGTTATTTGTAGCCAGGGTTGGTCTGTACTACCTTGCCAGCTAATTTGTCCGCCTCCCATATTGCTCAAGCTCAGTTGTTTGGTAGAATTGGTCGCGAAGTCTCCTGAACCCATGTCAAGAGCGGTAGCAGAAATAGCGAGGTGCGCTGGTCGCAGCGAAGTGTTACGGCCTGTGACAAAAAGTGAGAAACGCGCGATTTTGTGAAGTGTGGCATCCTCGGCGTTCACCGTATGTATACCAGCCTGCCATTCGGGGGAAATCGTTATGGTATCGGCGAAGTTTCCCTTTGCATTCACCTGAATACGTGTGAGATATCCTGTATCAACGATAGGAATCATAGCGTCACGGCTCAAACCTGCAATGCCACCTGGACTAAAATTACTGCCGTGCAACGTTAACGTTGCACCTGGCGCAACACTACTTGATGATGCCTGGAGCGTTGGTCCATGTGGGCCAGCAGAGGCATTGAAAAGTCCACGCCCAATTGTGATGAAAACACCGAACACCACGACAAGCAACAGAATGCATACCGCGAGCAGTCGCATCCAGAACAAGGAGGGAAGCGCAGTAGCACGGTTTAACCATAGCTTCTTTGTTGGTAAAGGTTTCAGCACAATAGGGTATACCTGCGAAGGGCGAGGTGCAAAAAGTACGTCCTCCTGCTCGCCCGGTGCATCTAATTCTTTATGCCATGTCAGGAGATGTGAGGAACTATCTTCAAGCTCTTGCGTCAAAATATCGGCAAAAGAATATTCCTGATCTTCTACATAAGATGGTGGCGGTGATGAGTACACTGTCTCTAAAGCTGGCGGTGTATTAGTATTTGACCGATGTCCTATTCTAACAGTCATATGCTCTGGTGTTGTTATTGACTCCCCACAACTGGTGCAGTAGTGAGCAGAATCAGGCATTGCTTTTTCGCAGTGTGGGCAAAGAATACTATTCATTGGTAATGGCTCCCCTTACCCCTCGCCAACGCAAGTACGGTTTTAGAGACTGCTTGAATATAAACTGTTTAATGTCCTATTAGAGTATACTATATTTGACTCCGCAAATATAAGTGTACGGGACAAATGGCTTGCTGTCAATCGCATAAACTGTATCATCTTGTTTCATGTTACAGTTGACAAAAAATTCACGTTTGGCACATGCTAATGTTCCAGATTTGACAAGGACCCTCTCGGACTTATATGCTTGTAGTATGCTAACGGAAAAAACGAGCAAAGAGACCATTGAGGAGCATCACTTTGTCTACGATACCGCGTAGTACGCCTTCGTCACCATTGCCACGTTATATGTTTTCCTGGTTCCTTCTCATTCTAGTAAATGCGCCATGGGCGACAAGTTATGTTGCGAGCAAGTTTATCCTACACGCCCTCTCCGTTACTATGCTCAACACGCTCCGTATGGGTCTGTCCTCGCTCCTGCTTACTCCTCTCTTAGTAGTTAAACGTAAACAACTTTACTTAATATGGCATGAAGTGCCACAACTGCTCTTACTGCCATTAGCTGGCTTCATGATTAACAAATTTAAGGTTGATGGTTCGATAGAGAGAAAGAGAGAGGGACATTCATGATCGAGGCGCGTAGCTCTTTCGTTGATACCGATGCTGTACATTTACACTATCTTGAATGGGACTCACAGGGGAGTTGCAATGAAGAGTATACAGTGACCGCGCAGGGCAAAGATGAGGTACCGATTGTGCTACTACATGGGCTGAGTGCAACGGCTGATACATGGCGTTTAACGGCACAAGACCTATGTCACGAACATGTTGTTATAGCCTTCGATCTTCGCGGACATGGTGAAAGCGAGAAGCCCACGAGTGGCTACGACCTCACAACGATTGCCGAGGATGTAATACAGGGTATGGCTGCTCTCGGCCTCGGTCAAGTCGCCCTTGTCGGTCACGGCTGGGGAGCGCGTGTTGCGCTTGTTATGACGGCGCGACACCCTGCATTGATCAGTCATCTCATCCTTGTTGACTGTCCCCATGTCGAGCCGCGACACTGGCCCGGCATGACGCGAGAGCGTTTTATTCGCGAAACGAATATTGGGCACACCTACACATCACGCTCAACCTTTATCGAGGCGATGCGACAAGAAATGCTCCCTTTCTGGTCGCCAGAGGTAGAAACATCGTTACTGAAAACCGTGCAGGAAGGTCCCGATGGGCAACTTGAGGAGCTTCTTCACCTTGACAATCAACGTCAGATACGCGAATCGCTATGGGATGATCGCGCCCTATCGTATTATAGTAAATTGACATGTCCCGTTTTGCTCATTCCAGCGGCGGGTGAACCGCAGGCGGACCAGGAGTTTCCAGAGCAACTTGAACATACCGATGAGTTTGCAACAGCAAAAGGTTACATGGCGGCTCAGGTTGCAGAGGTTATTCAACGCTGCTCCGTACTATGGATGCCTGATACCGCACATGACATACAGTTACAACACCCTCGTCTACTTGCCCAAGCCATCACTCGGTTTATAGCATAGCGAAAGGATTTCTCGGATGACAACAATCCTCTATATGAATGGCAATATCTATACAATGGATGTCGCACAGCTCCGCGCTCAGGCGATGGCTATTGATGATACCAATGGACGCATTCTGGCGGTTGGTACCAACGACGAGGTGAGACGTGTTGGGAGTCAGCACACACACATTGTGGACCTGAAAGGCAAAACTGTCCTACCAGGGTTTATCGACGCACACATTCATCTGCTGCATACAGCGCACAGCCAGAACCAGATCGACGCACGCACTGCCACGAGCGAAGATGAGGTGGCCGAACTTGTACGTCAACGAGCCAGTCAGACGCCTGATGGACAGTGGATACAGGGCGGACAATGGGATAGAAACCTCTGGTCCAACACACGCTTCCCCTCGAAAGCGTCGCTCGATGCCGCCGCACCACAGCATCCCGTGGCACTTTCGAGCAAGGACGGCCACCTGTTATGGGTCAATTCGCTGGCATTGCAACGTGCAGGCATTACCACAGAGACGCCGCAGCCTGAGACGGGTCATATCTTGCGCGATGGGTCCGGCGAGGCTACTGGCGTACTACAAGAAGAGGGTGCCACCAGTCTTGTGTTTCGCGTAATTGGACATTCTGACCCACTCATAGACCGCCTCTTGATAGAGCGCACTCTGGCACAGGTACAGAGGAGTGGCATCACCACCATTCACGATATCGAGGGCGATACCTCCCTCAATATCTTTCAAGAGCTACGCAACGAGGACAAGCTGGGCGTGCGTGTGCATATGATTCTGCCACGTCAGATGTTGCCGCAGCTACGCACACAGGGCATCAATAACGACGACAACGATCTGCTACGCGTTGGTGGCATCAAGATATTCGCCGATGGCACCCTCGGCTCACAGACTGCCGCTATGCTTGAGAGCTTCGAGGGCAGCCCCGGTAACTATGGCATCCTCACCATTCCTGAACAAGAGATGATGGACACCGTAAACGATGCTACCGAGATGGGTCTAACCATCGCTATTCATGCGATTGGGGACCGAGCAGCAAAGGTCGCGCTCGATGCCATCGAACGTGCCCAGATGCTGATGGCCGAACAGGGTACGTCTGAAGATGTGCATTCGGGTCTACGCTATCGCCTGGAACATGTGCAGTTAATTACACCCGCCGACTTGGAACGTATGCAGCGTCTAGGTGTGATCGCCTCAATACAACCCTTCCATGCCGTTGCAGACCGCGACATCGCCGAACGCTACTGGGGCAAACGTTCGCGACGTGCCTATGCCTATCGCACCATGCAAGAGCTAGGCATTCCGCTCGCAATGGGATCGGACGCACCTGTTGAACGCTTCGACCCATTAGCTATTCTCTATGCTGCGACGGTCCGTCGTGATCCGACCACGCAGCGTCCGCCCTGGCTACCCGATCAGGCTCTACAGGTTACAGATGCTTTATGGGCCTATACAATGGGCGCAGCCTATGCAGGAGCGGAGGAGCAACACAAAGGCTCACTCACCGCAGGGAAACTGGGTGATGCCGTTGTTTTGCGCGAAGATATTCTGCATATGCTGCAGGAGAAGATATCCGATAACGGCGTACAGGCTACAATTGTAGGCGGACGAGTTGTGTACGGCGAACTATAACTTGCTAGAGATACGTGTTAGCCGCCAGCGAGTTTGACCTTGTACCCAAGTGCGGTCAGCTTTGCATGTAGCTTATCGCGGTGATCGCCCTGTATCTCGATGACGCCATCCTTCACGGTGCCGCCGGAGCCACACAATTTTTTAAGCTGTTGAGCAAGTATAGTAAGAGCATCATCATTGGCGAGAACACCAGTGATGACCGTTACGGTCTTGCCACCGCGTTGTTTGCGGTCACGCATAATCCGCACGATACCATCGCTCTTCTTTTTTGGCTCGCCCGAAGTTTGTGTATCATCTGGTTGTGGGCGTATTCTGCCGCTATCGGTGGAATAAACGGTATAATCTGGCATTCTATGCGCTCCTCTCTTTTATTGTTGGATGACAACGGCTTTATATATGCGTAAATTGTATCATACGGCAATTGTAACATACGACGGGCGACCACAAGGGTCGCCTGTTCATCTTCACCACATTTACCTTGACGTTTAAATCACGGTGGAGACGATTGAGGGAGAACGGAGAATTGACATAAGCACTGTTTAGCCCTATACTGCATCTATCAAGCTATCTCAATACGTGTTACCTATGAATTATTTTTTTTGCATATTTACCATAAGGAATGTAAACAAACATGCCCGGATTAGAGGGAACATCTTTAGGGCACTATCAGCTTCTGGGGCGGTTAGGGCGCGGCGGAATGTCAGAAGTATATCTTGCCTATGACGAACGCAAGGATCGAAACGTTGCACTCAAGGTGGTGAGTAGCAGCCAATCCGACTATCTCGAACGCTTCCAACGCGAGGCAGAAGCGATTATAAGCCTGCATCATGACCACATTCTTCCAGCTTACGACTTCGGTGCTCAAGAACCCTGGCACTATCTTGTCATGCCCAATATTGAGCATGGTACACTACGTGACCGCCTGGAAAAGGGCGCACTCTCGCTGGAAGATGCGGGTGAGATGCTGAACCAGATCGCCAGTGCGCTACAAAGTGCTCACGATAACGGCATCATTCATCGCGATATCAAACCCTCTAACATCTTGCTCCGGGATGACCACTATGCATATCTTGCCGATTTTGGGTTGGCGAAAGCAATGGAAGGTGGAAGCGAGCTTACACAAACAGGTGCCCTGCTTGGTACACCAGAATATATGTCTCCCGACTTAGCAGATGGTCCCGCAACAACAAGCAGTGATATTTATGCGCTTGGTGTGCTACTCTACCAGATGATTGCAGGGCGTGTACCCTTCACAGGCGAAACACCTGTTTCTGTCTATATGAAACATGTACGGGAGCAGCCGTTACCACCCTCGTTCTTCAATGCCAGTATTCCGCATTCCGTCGATCAAGTTGTCTTACGTGCGCTGGAAAAGGACCCACGCCGCCGCCATCAGTCCCCACGGGAGTTAGCGAATGCCTTCGAGCAGGCACGTTTACAGCCATCGGTACATGAAACGCAAGAGATGGCACCGTATAAAAAGCTGCAAGAAACTGAAAGCGCGGCAGGTACTGGCGACACACCTATTCCTGCATCACGCCGTTTCGCACGACAGGCGCGGCAAGCACGACAGGCGCGACAGAGCCGTAATCCTTCATCGCATGGACGTAGACTGGTTCTACCAGGAAATCCAACAGTCGCTCCTACCTCTGTTTTTTCACGGCGCAGACGTATCACGGCACCAATTGTCAATGATGTGGCGGTTGACGTGCAGCAACGTCCCACAGAGCCATCGGCTACAAGTTCCGATTTTATCACGCCATCTTTACCGACACGTCGTAGAACGGAAAGTATACATCCGCTCCGAACTCCACGAAGCAAAAGCAGTCGGCTCACATTTATCATTGTCACCGTTGGTCTGCTGCTCTTCATTGCCCTACCATTGAGCGCAGTTTATTATGTGTATAGAACAAATCCGCCAAAAGCGATTCCTACAGCCATAGCAACTGCAGTACCAACACAAGCGCACCCAACAGCCACGACAACACCACAGGGTACACCAAACGTCGCCGCAACTGCTCAGGCACAGGCGACCACCACCTCGGTTATTAGTGCCGCCACAAGTGGTACACCTCTGCTCGCAGATAGTCTCACTACAAATACAAATGGACGTTGGGCAGAGGATACGAGTCATTGTATGTTTGTATATGGCTCGTATCACATCAAAGTCACACAAACGAATTATCTTCAACAGTGTGCGCTCACAATGGCTGTAGCAGCAAGTACAACGACGCAGGTCGATGTCACCTTGCTGAGCGGTCAAGATGCAGGAATGCTACTGCGCGTCAATGGAAGTCAATTTTACGATTTTGAGATCACCAGTCAGAGACAATACTTTTTCCGCCGTCACGATACGAGTGGCAATGTCTATAGCTACCTGCTTGGCAGCATCACAAGTAATGCTATCGCCCCTGTAGGTCAGAAGAATACATTGTTAGTCATAGCAACTGGTAACAATTTCAGGCTCTTCATTAACGGAGTTGCCGTTGAAAGTGTAACGGATAACAATTATAGCAACGGTCAAACCGCGCTTGCTTGTGGCACCGCTGCTTCTACAAATGTAGGCGAAGCAAGCTTCTCCAACCTCAAAATATATTCTGTTTGATAAAGACACAACAAACAATGCAGTCTACCGCGTGGTAGACTGCATTGTTTGTTGTGTCTTTATCCTCTTGTAGCTGCCTGTTGAAAACCTGAAACAGGTGGTGCTGGCTGTCGCTCGCTTTGCGCTTCTATCGGTGGTGTCAGTGTATTGTTCTTGCGTATCTTTCCTGTCACAAAGAAAAAGACGATAAGCATAAGGATTGACTCGACGATGTAGACAAGCAAGAATGAAGGGAAGGCAAACGCGCCACTACCAATCACACCATTGGCGAGATACGGTCCAATGGGAGCAGGTAAAAGTTGCAGACCAAATGAGCCATTCCAGATGGCGTGTTGTAATACAGCATAGAGCATACAACCGAAGCCAAGCAAGAAGCGATTCCGACTCGCTTTTGGATGCGTCAGGTAATACCAGCCAAGAGCAACCATCGCGGCTCCAAGACCGTGCAATAAACCAGCAGTGCTGCGTTGGAGCGCGATATTGAGCCAGTCCTGATAGCCAGAACTGATATAGCCGGATGTCTCTATCAGGTCAAAGCCGATACCACAACTGAGGCCAAGCACAAACGCCTCGGCAGCACTCTCGACGCGCCCTATCAAGGCTATGACAGCGAGTGGCTTTACAGCCTCCTCGACCAATGGTGCGATTATCGAGACGAGTACAAACATGAAGCCGATGGCACGTGGATCTGTAGGTAAGGGTTGATTGGGGTTGTCCAGCGAAAAGCCCGAACTCGTCTTTAACAAACCTGCCGCCACAATCATTAAAATGCTCTCAAAGATGAGGGCTAGCACGATTGAGAGCGTGGCACCACTCACAATCGCGAATGCGAAACGCCGCCAGCGCGTCGGCCAACGTGCCGAGCGCGGAAAATGGAGACGCCGCACACCAAGCGAGAGGATGGTGAGGGCGGGCAGAATACCTGCCAGCGCGATTAGGAAAACGGTGAATGGTAAATTGGCGGTCGCCAATCCATTCGCACGCAGAATAGCCGCGAATATAATTAGCACCACATAGGCCGCCAGGAAAATCCACCACCAGGGTAGCTTAAAGGCTACCGACGGCCTTCTCATAAACAATGAACGAATGCTATGGTATAGGCCAAAACCACCACCAAGACAACCGGCAATAGCTAACGCGACGAACAACACGATGCCGCTAAACAATTGACTCTGTTGACCCGCGAAGCGGCTCGAAGGTACTAGCGATATGAAAAAGAGAATAACCACGCTTGCCAAACCACCAAGTGTAACAAGAATAGAGCAAATGAATGCAATAATAGCTATTACAAAAAGATAGGTGTCACGACGTGAGCGTGCTGCCTGTGCTGGATAGTGGTAGCCATAGTAGGGATAGGGTGGATAACTGGGATAGTCATAATAGCCAGCATAGCCCTGCTGTGGTTGATGATTGCCGTTCGGGGCATAACCATATTGCGGTTGCTGATATTGTGGATAGGGCGGTTGTTGATAACCATTGTTCTGTCCGTACTGCGGCGGCGGTTGACCAGGATACGTATAGTTAGGGGGGGTAGGAGGAAACTGTGATTGTCCCTGCTGTGGATATGCAGGATAGCCTTGCCTCTGTTGCCCCTGTTGTTGAGGTGCTTGCTGGGAATAGGGATATGGCGGCGGTTGCGGATGTTGCAAGGGCGCAGCCGGATAGCCAGCAGAGCCCAGCGGCTGTGTGACATGCTCACGGTAGCTTGGTTCTTCCTGCTGCATTTGATTGTCATTTGTCGCTGGTTGTGCCGATTGCTGGTGTTTATCGGGGTCTGATAATGGCCCCATATACTCGGAACCCACGATTATTTTAGCCTTTTCTTTAATAAAAAACATCTATAGGGGTATACGTGCAGATGCACATACAGGTTTCTTCCCCAACACATATTGATAATGACAACCGTTTTTGTAGGGGCCATAATGATGCTTTTTGACTTTTTATGACGGATACGGGCGACCACAAGGGTCGCCCCTACTATACCCCTCTACAGAGCGCGTCAACGTGTATGGTAGGGGCGACCCTTGTGGTCGCCCGTTGGGAAACTACGGATTATTTTCTCAATGGGAAACTACGGATTATTTTCTCAAACAGCATCATTATGGCCCCTACATTATCGTGCAATAATCTGCGTCTCGATGGTACCACTCCCTAACAATGCCTCTAGTTTCACATGTAATTCAGGTGTGTAATGCATCGTGTTGTTCTCTGGTACGAGACGTGTCTTCCATTCGCCGTTGACCACGAATACGTCGTAGTGGTCGCGTCCCGGTCGCTCTGAGATATAGCGATACATGTCCTGCACCTTCAAGATATCGTTTGAAACGGAAACCTCGTCGCTACCACTGAGTTGTAGCGTGAGCCAGACATGATATTCCTTGCGGTCCATCTCTTCCTCTACCGCTTTGAGACGCTCAACTCTGTTACACAGAATGTTTGGCTCATCGCGTCGTATCTGCACATCACCGTAAACAATCACCACCGAATCTTCTACCCACATTTCTGCCGTTTGCTCGTAGACTTTCGGAAAAACGGTTACGTCGATGGAGCCGAACATGTCTTCCAGTTTCACCACGCACATCGTATCACCCTTTTTCGTGGTGATGCGTCGCGCCTCCGTAATCATACCACCCAGCACAACTTTTTGTTTATCGTGTTCCTCCGTAATCATGCCTGTGTTGTGCTTTACGGTGTCTTGCATGACCTCGGTAAGGTATGACAACGGATGCTTCGAGACGTAGACGCCGATGAGTTCCTTTTCCCAGTTCAACAACTGTTTGCGCGGAATCTCTTTCGCCTTTGTATTAAGCGCAAACTCAATGCCGTTAACGACCTCTTCGGCATCACCAAAGAGACTCACCATGCCATGCGCTTTAGCAGCCCTTTCGGACTTGCCAAAGCTCATTGCGCGCTCAACGGCGTCAAGCAACATATGGCGCACGCCTTCGCCATCTTCCAACGAGTCGAACGCACCAGCCTTGATAAGCGTCTCAATCGCACCCTTGCCCACGTATTTAGGATCAACGCGCGTGCAGAAGTCCGCAAGTGTGCGGAACGGACCACTCTCCTCGCGCACCCGACAAATCTCTTCGATTGGTCCATCGCCAATACCTTTGATCGCCAGCAGACCGAAGCGCACACCGCCATATTGCACAGTAAAGCCACGATCACTCATGTTGACATCGGGTCCAAACACCTCGACACTCATGCGCTTACATTCGGCGATAGCATTAGCAATTTTCTTGGAGTCCGAGGCTTCGGTAGTCATAGTAGCAGCCATGAACTCCGCTGTATAGTTTGCTTTGAGATAGGCTGTGAAGAAGGCGACAACGGCGTAACTTGCGGCGTGCGCCTTGTTGAAACCATAGCCGCCGAACGGCATCACCAGCGTAAAGAGTTCTTCGGCGTCCTTCTGTTTCATACCACTGACGACACAACCCTTGACAAAATCTACCTTGTAGCCCTCCACCTCATCCATCTTCTTTTTACTGAGTGCCTTACGGAACTTGTTGACCTTGCCCCAGGAGAAACCAGCCATGTTAACAGCGATGAACAACACCTGATCCTGATACACGATAATACCATGTGACTCTTCAAGCCACTCCGCTAAACGCTGGTCAAGATAGGTGATTTTCTTCTTGTCGTTTTTTGCGGCAATGAATGCGGGAATGCTATCCATTGGTCCGGGGCGGTACAATGCAATCATCGCCATTACGTCCTCGACACGTTCTGGCTTGAGTTGCTTGATATATTCACGCATCTTAGGACCTTCCAACTGGAAAATACCCGTTGTTTCGCCAGTAGCCAGCAAATCAAACGATTTTTTGCGTTTTTTGTCCTGTTCGTCGTCGCCTATCGGATCAAGCGGTATCTTCTCAAGGTTAATATCCTCGTCACGCGAGGCTTTGATGAACTTGACCGCGTTATCGAGAATGGTCAAATTGGAGAGGCCCAGAAAGTCGAATTTGATCAGACCCAATTCTTCGAGGTGCGCCTGCTCATATTGCGTGATACGCCCCTTGCCGGGGTCTTTGGGATCGCGCAGTTGCAATGGCACAAAGTGTTCGAGTGACTCGTTGGCGACGATCACACCAGCCGCGTGAACGCCTGTGCTACGGACCGAGCCTTCGAGCTTTAACGCCTGGTCGATAATCTCTTTCGCGGGAGTGCTTTCGTTGTAGAGGGCGTTGAGTTCGCGCACTCCATCGAGTGAACCCTGCAACGTCACTTTCGGACCTGTTGGGATGAGGCGCGTGATGCGATCCCCGATATCCTGTTGCCCCATGACACGCGCCACATCTTTGACGGCAGCCTTTGCCGCCATTGTGTTGAATGTCACCATCTGCGCGACACAATCATCGCCGTACTTCTTCGCCACGTATTCGATGACTTCCTCACGACGGTCATCAGGGAAGTCCATGTCTATATCAGGCATGTCGGCGCGTTCAGTGTTGAAAAACCTCTCGAACGGCAACTGATAGCGGATCGGGTCTACATTGGTGATGCCAAGCGTATAGGCCAGCACACTACCAGCCGCCGAACCTCGCGCGGAACAGCGAATGCCGTGTGAGCGTGCGTAGTTCACGAAGTCCCATTCGATCAAGAAATAGGGCACAAAGCCTTTTTGCGCGATCATGTTAAATTCGTAGTCAAGCTGGTGCTGAATCGTCTCGTTCATCGCGCCGAAACGCTCTTTGGCACCCTCTAAGCACAGCGCGTACAGATAGTCGTCCTGTGTGTTATAGCCAGCCGGAATAGTGTAGTTCGGCAATTTCGCCTTGTATGCAAGTGGGTCAACGCTACACTGCTCCGCGATACGCACACTATTCGCCAGTGCTTCGGGCAGTTCGGGGAAGAGGCGCGACATCTCCTCTGGACTTTTGAGGAAGTATTCGTTACTATCGAAGCGCATACGTTTGGGCGAGTCGAGTTGTTTGCCCGTTTGCACACAGAGCAAGACATCATGGGAGGCATGGTCATGTGGCTCGACATAGTGTAAATCGTTCGTCGCCACCATCGGAATTTGCAGGTCTTTATGCATCTGGTAGAGCAACTGATTTAATTTTGCCTGTGGCGAGGGTTGTCCATCGTCGAAAATGCCATGATGCTCCTGGATTTCGATGTAAAAGTTTTCTGGCCCGAAGACATCTTGATACCATTTAGCGGTCTTATACGCCTTCTCCGTTTCCTCTTTGAGCAGCATCTTGGGGATTTCACCGGAGAGGCAAGAGGTGGTGACTATGATACCTTCGGCATACTTTTCCAGCACTTTTTTGTCCATACGGGGGCGTAGATGCCAACCCTCGGTATGGGCAATAGTCGTGAGGCGCATCAGGTTGTTATAACCGATATTATTCTTCGCGACCATGAGCAGGTGGTGATAGTCGTCGCTGAAGCGTTTAGAATGGTCCTTCATATCCTCGGTCAGATACGCCTCGATGCCAATAACGGGATTGATGCCGCCCGCCTTGCACGCCTTGTAAAACTCGATGGCACCATACATCGCGCCGTGATCGGTAATCGCGAGGTGATTCATGCCCTGTGCCTTCGTCTGTTGCACCAGTTTCTTGACACGGCTAAAGCCATCCAACAAAGAATATTCGCTATGAACATGGAGATGTGCAAAATCTGTCGCCATAAATACGTTGCCTCCGTCATAAAATACGTTTTGGTGTTATATAAATAATAAGAACTTTTGTTCTATTTGTCAAGTCGGTTCTAGGGCACCCGCAAGGGGATGCCCCTCCCATATGATGGTACATCGGAAGGAAGTGCGTTCGTGTATGGAAGGGGCATCCCCTTGCGGGTGCCCTGTCCTCTACACTGATTGACACGGATATGGGTCTCTGTTTAATGATTCTGTAGGAGCAACGTAGAGGGTGGCAAGTTTTGGGGACTTTTGGATGGAGATATTTTTGGATGAAATAGTTACCATCCTCATAGCAAACCGTCAACGTATATAATTTCTTTTCATTGTGAAGTGAGTCAAGTGAATGGGATAACGTGGAGGCAGTGGAGTGACGGCACATAGAAATATTTGGTATTGGCTATGGCTTCAGTCCTGTAGCCACGCCGAACTTCCGTCCGGTTCAATCTCCGGTCCGTGCGTCTCAAGTGTGTAGAGGCGCAACCGATTCTGATCTGGGTCCTCGATAACGAGAAGCCATGCCTGAATTGCGACGAGGATGGGAGAGTGCGGTACATTCAGTGCATCAAGCATGTTTGCCCATTGTTCAAGTGCAGCGCGATCCTCAACTGCAATGGTCAGTATATTGAAGAGTCTGTGCTTCTCAGCCTGTTCCGCATTGAGGCGGAGTTCAACGTGCGTTCCAAGACCCGGAATAGCGAGAATATGGGCGTAGATCGATCCATCTGCGTGTTTGTGATCCCACTCCACGATCCGCCTAGCGTGAAAAACTTCTTCGTAGAACTGTAAACTCCGATTTAGATCGGACACAGCAAACTTCAGATGATGGATTCCCTTCAAAGGTGGGGGCGTCATCATTTCTCCTTGTGCAGCAATCCTGCGTGTTCTCGTTTACATTTCATCATCACACATGATAACGTTCATGGCTCCCACGCCCTCGATCTGTGCGTGGATGGTATCACCCGGCTTGAGGAAGCACCCATCATGCACTTCAGCCGAGCCGGAAGGAGAGCCGGTGAAGAGAATGTCACCCGGCTCGATGGTGATATATTCACTGATGATGCTAAGTTGCTCGTCGATCTTGTATATCATCTCCGAGGAGTTGGCGTCCATCATCTTCTCATCATTGACGAAGAGTTGAATCTGAAGGGTGTAAGGATTGGGAACGAACTGCACCGGCACGATGTACGGGCCACACGGGGCCATCGTATCCTGCGCCTTGCCCCTGACGAGATCAACGGGAAGTGCTGTATCGTTTCTCATCAGGTCGCGGCAAGAAAGATCGAGACCGATAGCGTAGCCTGCAACTGCGTCCATCGCCTCTTCCTTCCCCGCGTTGCGTAACCGTTTGCCAACAATAACGGCAAGCTCACACTCCCAGTCAAACTGCTTCGTGGATTGTGGTATATGAACCGTCCTTCCAGGCCCCACGAGCGTTGTGGTCGGTGGCCTGAAAAAGAAGGGCATTGGGTGCCACTTTTCCGTCGGGAGTCCCATCTCCTGAAGATGACCAGTATAGTTGGCACCCACCGCCATCAGCTTATTCGGATAGATCACTGGGGTTGCCAAATCCGCCTTTTCTTCTGAGACAGCGGGACTGCTCTTGAACGCTCCGCCTACGATTGAAACCGCAAGTTGCTCAAGCATTGCGAACGAGGTAGGCCAATTGGCAAGCAGGTCTTTCACAGTAACGTGAAGCTTAGGCTGAAGATCCGAAATGAGATAGAATTGGTTTTCGACGCCGATGGCAGCTTGGGGACCAACTGATGTCTTCAAAGTAGCCAGGGTAAAAAATTGCATAAACATCTCCTTCCCATTTTCAGGCAAAGCAATGGACTACCTCTCAAGTTGTAAGCAGTAATTGTTCTCTTAACAAATATCTTATATCATTTTTGTTCACTAAGCAAAGTTTTGTTCCATACGTCATACATATGGAAAGCAGCGAGGGAGTTCCTTTATGCGTGGTAAGAGCAAAACGTTAGCTTTCTTTCTATCGATATTTACCAGTTCGACAATCCTCGTTCAAATGCGCTATAAGAATGTGCCAAATAAGGATTGTCGGACTATTACTAACTGTATCAGGTTAACAGATCACCACAGACGTTTTGTCCTCGAATTAAAACGTGGGGTAGTAGGGTATAACTTCCAATTCTGGAGACCAACGTTTCTGTAGTTTGACAAGCACCTGTCGGGTTGTTTCTCCCATCGACTCAAGATGTCCATATTCTCTGGTCATATGGACGAAGGTGCTGAGTCGAAACAGCGTTTTCTGGCGCGAGGTCACATAATCCCCCGGCACATCTGCTTGTAGTAGCTCAGCGAGAGGCAACCACTTGTCCCAATGTGCTACCCATGCAGCACAGCCATCGACAAGAGCATGAAAGAAGAATGTATCATCATTTGCTTCTGGACATCCTTTGACTAATTCGGCTCGATAGACCTGCTCCATCATAAGTGGAAGATGCTCAGGCAGGTGAGCCGAACACCAACACCAGGGAAAGTCGAAATGGTTTTCTTCCTGACATTCTTAGTAAGTTGACGGACGCATGAGAGTTCAATTCCTCCTGATAGAATATTCATGGACATAGTAGCATGGTAAACATGGAAACTGCAAGAGGCATTGACGCGCATGTGTGGTGCGTCAATGCCTCTTGCGGTTTCCATGCCAACTTGTTATTGTTGACGGAATACAGTCCCATCATTGATGTAAACGATTTGCTGATCGCCTATGTGAACGATGAGGTCTGGCTTACCATCGTGGTTGACATCCCTGATCTCGCCCGTGACAGGTGCAAGGTCCTGTCCATCACCATAGAGAATGGGACCAGCATAGATATGAGAGTGTTTATCATTGCCGCCGGAGATTTCAATGATTTCTACATGTCGATTCAGATTGACAAAGATAAAATGCGTTGGGTGTGCCGCGCTATCATAGTGTCCAACAACGGCATCAAGTTGGGAGGTACGAGGACGACCATAATGTAAATCGTTCTGGTAGGTGATCCACCAGGAGCCGAGTGCGCTCAACACCATTACCAGTAAGATAGTAACGACGGAACCAATCAATACGGGGACGAGCGGAAACTTCTTTTGCACAGGAAGAACACCTGTGTTTGGCGCGGCCTTCTCATGTACCACTTTAGGCTCTGCAACTGGTGTGCTATCGGGTACATTCTGTACCTTCTGGGAGCCGAGACTGGAACGGCGGCGCAACAATACATTGCCCTGTGTGATGGGGTCTTGCTCCTGCTCATCGGCGTCCTCGTCGGTATCGCGCTGTGTAGCAACACTCTGTTTTGGCAGTGGTGCAGATTTGGGTTGCTGCGGTACTTTGACCACAGGGGTGACGCGCGTGGCTCGCGTTATGAGTCTAGGTTGTGCATCCTGCTCAGGAGGGGTTGGCGCAGAGTTGTAACGCCGCACACTCGTAGGTAGGCGCGTATCGTACAGGGCGTCATCATCCTCAATATCATTTCCTATCAGTCGTGACTGCCTCTTGACTTGTGCGGTTCCCATAGTGGTTCCTCCGTTCCTGGTATGTCATGCATGGTAGTTTCAAATAAATTAGAACATAATTTCTATTAGCAAGTATACCAGATATAACGCCACCGTCAAGGGTATTTCGCATGAATATCAGGACTTTTTGGTTGGAGGAAAAAACTCGTTGATAACATGATGAAGTACGAATGAATATATTGTAGTTATCAAACCATTTTTATGCTATCATAAGCATACTAAATCATTGAAGAGGTGTGGACTTGGAGGTTTTTGTGGCAGTAAATGCAGATAAGCCTAGTAGGTGGAAGTCGGATGTTGCTACGTCTGTTGATATGTACAACGATTGGTTTATAAAATTCGCCCCTAAAGCTTATCGTGATACACGTATTAAGACAACAAAAGAGGTTGAGGATGCATTAAAATGGACAGACTATCTTACCAATGTCAAAACCAGTATATTGCGACAATATCCTCAGATATTGCCAATGCTTCGTATGACAACAGCACCTCCAATTGCCCGTGATCGTCTTATAGGACTTGCGGCTGTTTCGCCAAATCTTGTCGAGAATATGGAGGTTCACAAACGCCTCCCACCTAAGATGAATTCCGAAGTACTTGAGGAACAACTTCACAAGATCGGTCAGATGATTGAGCGATTGGCAGATAAAGATATATTTGGTTGGTTAGAAAATAAAAATGCGCCAAGTGAGCGTGATGTTTACCGTGCAGCAACAATTATTGCTGACCGTTTATGTGGAGCAGAGACAGACCCGATTGTTCGTAATGCACAAGAGCAGCGACAACTTCAAATACTTGGTCAATGGTTACAAACAAGAGGGTATACTCAAATTAGCAGTGGAACTGGATTAACATACGCTGCAATGCAACCTGGCACATTTTCTTTTCGTCTTAATGTACCTATGGCCTTAGCTCGACTTTGTACAATTTTGAAAAAAGATAGGACATGAAGTTTCTTTGGAGTAAGATAGACGTTGATCAAAACAAAATCTTGCGGACCGAGAAATTTATGCCCCTTCCGACCCCCATTATAGAGGTTCTCGCTCATTTTCGACCACTTTTCACGGCACCAACGTGGAGGAAAATGATGGTTTTGCTCACTGGTACGCTACTCGCTCACGGTCGCCGCACAGTCACAACAGCCCTGCGCTCCACTGGCAACGAGATGGAGGTCAACTTTAGTAACTTTCATCAGGTACTCAATCGTGCACGCTGGTCTCCTTTGGCGGTGAGTCAGCAGTTGCTCTCTCTCATCATACACACCTTTGTTCAAGCGGGTGGCGCAGTCGATCTGGTCATCGATGAAACCCTTGAGCGACGTTGGGGAGCCAATATCAGCAAACGTGGGCACTACCGAGATAGCTCTTTGTCGAGTCGCAAGCACTCCGTCAGCAGTCCAGGACTACGTTGGATCGTGATGGCGGTTGTCGTGACCTTACCTTGGACAACACAACAATGGGCCTTACCATTTTTCTGTGTGTTAGCAACAACTCCTGATGTGAGCCAACGACTGGGCAAACGCCACAAGACCGTGGGCATGTGGGCACGTCAAATGGTGAGTGTGGTACGTCGATGGGTCCCTGATATCCCGATCAAACTCATGGGTGATACGGCCTACAGCATTCTGGAACTGGGACTGCACTGTGTGAGCCAACACATCACGCTCATTGCTCCCTTTCGTGCGGGATTCGGTGATCCACCAACTTCCTGAGATACGAACCTCATCCACTCTTGGACGTCCAAGAGTGGTCGGTAAGCGTCTGCCATCCATCGAGCACGTCTTGCATGATCCCAAGACCGTATGGCAACGCATCACGCTGGATTGGTATGGGGAGGGAAAGCGAGAGGTGGAAATCTGCACTGCAACGGCTTTGTGGTATCGTTTTGGATGTTCCCCTTTGCCGATTCGCTCTCGTCCTCACCCGTGATCCAGATGGGAAACGTCCTCCTAAGGGCACTTCCATGAATAGTTTGACAAAGCGATAAAGGTGTGATATTCTCATCAGCATGGAGAAAGTGTCACATGAACAAGGCTATAGACAAATGCGCAGAATGCTCAATGAGAAACAATGG